>OGRZ01000040.1_pt1 | contig 125270 bp, 117 predicted proteins | sample 1573771 | NCBI WGS metagenome assembly OGRZ01 (sample SAMN03295811, study PRJEB24534) | human gut metagenome | isolation source: fecal sample 1 from infant 2 | host: Homo sapiens | place: USA: Pittsburgh, PA | collected 2014-07
CGTTTATCCTGAGCCAGGATCAAACTCTCATATATAGTTTGTTATGAGAATCTTTTGATCAAGACTCTTTCATTTACATCTGACATTTGTCTGATGCGTGATTTAAATTTGTCCTTATTTTATAAATAAGAATCATTGTTATATAAAGAAATTAACTAAAGGTTATTAGTTGTTTTCGTTTATATCTTATATAACTTAAAAGTTATATAGATCGTTGATATTAATTTTTTAAGGTTCATGTCATTCGCTTACCGCGTTGACTATTACATAGTACCACAGTATTTTTTGTTTGTCAAGCTTTTTTTGAATTTTTTTATTAATTCTTTACTTTTTGCTCGACTGCTCTCGCAATGACAATTTATATATTACACTCTTACTTTTCTTTTGTCAAATTTTTTTATTAAAAAAATCACCAATATTTTCTATTGGTGATTTTTACTTATTCTTCTGGCTCATAGTTTACTATTGAAACCATTTTGCCTTCTTTATTTTTTATTTTTCTTATTTTTTTGTCAAAGTCTAGCCTTTTCATCCATATGTTTTTTTCACAACCTAGACATTTTAGTTTGATATCTGCCCCTAACCTTGTTATCTGCCAGAGGTTTTCTCCACATGGATGGCCTTTCTTTAGGCTTACTATGTCGTTTATCTTATATTTCTTCATTTTTGCCATACTCCACTAATGAGCTTTTTATATTTCTTTCTTCCATTTCTCTCTTGATTAGAATTCTTGCTTTTCTTGATATCTCCCATTGCAAGCCTGCTCTTACTCGAGCTATGATTCTAACTTTATATGAGAATTCGTTCAAATCTTTTATTTCAAATATTTCAAATTTCTCTTTGAATACTTTCTTGTATTCTTCCATTTCGCTAAGTTCGTTAGAAACTTTTGCTACCATTTCTTTTACTTCTTCCAGACTTGTGTCATAGGATACACTAAAGGTTGCTTCTGATGCCATAAATCCTCTATTAAAGTTTCTAACTGTGGTTATTCCTGAGTTAGGTATTATGTGAAGCGATCCGTCAAAGTCTCTTACTTTAGTAACTCTAAAGTCGAGTGCTTCTACTTCTCCTTCTACTCCAGCAGCCATAATCCACTCTCCTACTCTTATCTTGTCATCAAGGATTATGAAAATTCCTTTTATAAAGTCAGCAATAAGAGTCTGAGTACCAAGGGCTATGGCAACACCACCTACTCCAGCTGTCGCTATTAGCGTTGATGTGTTTATCCCAAAAATATCCAAAATCATAGTAATCGCTATAAATATGATTACAATTCGTATCACTGAGTAGAGGGCTTTTGATATGGTGCTAATTTTGTTTTTGTTTATAGCTGATTTCTTTACAACCCTTCCTCCTAAGAATTTGTCAATTAGTTTTCTCAAGAGATTTAGGATTATTTTTGAAACGAGTAATACTAATATTATGGAAATTGCTCCATATATTAGTTTATTTTTCATAAGTTCCCTTATCATTTCTTGGTTTTCTATTTGTTCAATCATCGATCTCCCTTATTATTTTTTCTGCAAGCTTCTTATGAAAGTCACAAGCTAGATGAATCCCATCTATATACCTACCAGAGATTTTTCTAGCATCTATTAAAGAAAATTTGTAGATCTCTTTAAGTTTAATTAGCTTCTCATATAGATAGTCGACTTTCTTGTTCACTTCTTTATAGAAACTATAGATATCTTCTTCCTCAACATATGGAGGGAGGATTACTATTTTCTTAGTGGCTTTCGATACATCTAATATACTTTTAAGATTTTGGTAGGCAAACTCGACGCTTACTCCATTTAAAAAATCATTGCTCCCACCAAAGACAACTAAAACATCATCTTTTTCTTCTTTCATAAATCTTTTGTATCTATTTAGCATTTCTTCTGTAACCGACCCATTTACACCTAGGTTTCTAACAACAAAACCCACCTTCTCTAGAAAGCGGGTATAATTTTTGTCATAAACTAGATAACCTTCCGTGAAAGAATCTCCTAGACATATTATCTTCATTGAATTTTCTTTAGAGCAAGTCCTGTTCTTGATGGAATATAGATTCTGATTCCGTCGTAGTCTGTTCCTGCCAGCCTTTCTGTTTGATATTTATATTCGTGACTAATTCTATCAAATCCCCCAAATTCTCCTTGATCTGTATCCATTACAACTTCAAATTCTCCAATATCGTGGATTGGCAGATGGAAAGATTCATAAGAATTTTCTGGGTGGAAATTAAATATATAGACAATATCATCGTTTCTAAAGGCTATGATTTTCCTATCGTTATCTATCCAAAGTCTGTATGTTTCGTTAGATAATTGCTTGTATTTCTTGGAAAACTCAAGCATAGCATTGTCAAAATTGTTTAGATATTGGTATTTTAGGTTAGGATCATCTGCCAAAGACCATTGGCGTCTCGCATAATGGTAGGAATATCCGTTTCCTTCTCTAGGAAAATCTATCCACTCCGGATGACCAAATTCATTGCCCATGAAGTTTAGGTAAGCGTCTGCTCCCATGGAAAGAGTAATCCACCTTAGCATCTTATGAAGAGCGACAGCCCTATCAATTATCATATTATGGTCGTCTTTTCTCATGTTCCAGTACATTTCTTGATCAGCTAACCTAAATATAGTTGTTTTGGATCCAACCAAAGCTTGGTCGTGACTTTCTACATAAGAAATTCTCTTCTCTTCTGGTCTATGAGTTGATAGTTCATACCACATTCTTGCCAAATCCCAGTCTTCGTCTCTTTTCATTAGAGCTTTTTCCCAAAAATCTGGCATACCCATAGCAAGTCTATAGTCAAATCCAATTCCACCATCTTCGATTGGTAGGCACATTCCAGGCATACCACTCATATCTTCAGCTATAGTTATAGCGTCTTTCTTGACTTCTCTAATAAGTTCGTTAGCTAGTTGGAGGTAGTTGATTGCTTCTATATCTGTATTCATAGAAAAGTATTTCTTGTATGAATCAAAGGCTTCGCCTCTACCGTGATCCTTATAAATCATTGATGTGACTCCGTCAAACCTAAAGCCGTCAAAGTGGAATTCTTCTAGCCAATATTTAATATTTGAAAGAAGAAAATGGCACACGCCTGGTTTTGTATAATCAAATAATTTAGAATCCCAGTCAGGATGATTTCCTTCGTCTCCCTCATGGAAGAATTGATAAACTGTTCCATCGAACTCATTTATTCCTTCAGCTGTGTTTTTCACAGCGTGGGAATGAACAAGATCCATTATTACGTTTATGCCTTCCTTGTGGCTAGCATTTATCAAAGATTTCAAGTCATCATTTTCTCCATACCATGAGCTTGGAGCATAGAAGTTAGAAACCTGATAACCAAAAGATCCATAATAAGGATGCTCAGCAATAGCCATCAGCTGAATTGTGTTGTATCCGTCTTTAATAACTCTAGGTAGGACATGGTCGCGAAATTCCTTATATGAAGAAACTTTTCCCTCTTCTCCTGCCATACCTATATGAGCCTCATATATAAGAAGATCATCTTTTTTTGTTACGAAATTTTCATCTTCCCAAACAAACTTCTTCCTAGGGTTTTCTATGACACCAGCATAGTCAAGGTCTTCGTTTCTTTCAACCCTCGTTGCAAAAAGTGGTATCCTATCGCTAATTTTTCCATTAGCATCTACCAAGACCTTTACTCTGGACTTGTGTGGGAGATTTCTGATACCTTTGATTTCAATCTCCCAATCTTCGTCATTTATTTTCTTCATTGGATGGGCGTGCCTATCCCATCCATTGAAATCTCCTATTAGATAAAGTCCGTCGGCGTTTGGCGCCCACTCCCTATATATCCAGCCTGTTTTCGTTTTGTGAAAACCGTAATACTTGTATGCATTGGCAAAATCAATTAATTTCCCATCTTCTCCTAAGAGTCTATTTTTTTGCTCCTTGTAGCGATCCATCCTCAAATTGATGTCATTTTCATAGTCCTTTAGCCAAGGATCTATATCTAATATCTTCCACTTTGCCATTGCACTCTCCTTATCTAATCTTTCTTTTCTATTTTTCTATAGTTTATTTTCCTAAAACCTTATTTGTGATTTCTTTTGGAACTTCTTCATATCTTACAAATTCCATTGAGAATGATCCACGAGCTGATGTTTGGCTTCTAAGGTCTATTGCATAAGTTAGAACTTCAGCCAAAGGTGCTTCTGCAAGGATTACTTGGCTACCGTCAGCTTGAGGTTCCATACCCAAGATTCTGCCACGTCTCTTGTTCATATCTCCCATAACATCCCCCATGTTAGCATCTGGAACATTTATCTCAAGTTTCATTACAGGTTCTAGAAGAATTGGATCTGCCTCTTCGATACCTTTTTTGAAGGCTATTTTTGCAGCAGTTTTGAAGGCTTGTTCGTTTGAATCAACTGGATGGTAAGAACCATCATATAATGTCGCCTTTATTCCAGTAACTTTATACCCACCTAGTGGTCCTTCTGCCAAAGATTCTACTAGACCTTTTTCTACAGCAGGGAAGTAGTTTTTAGGAACTGCTCCACCAAATACTTCTTCATCAAATACGAAATCTTCTTCTACTGGTTCAAATCTTATAAATACATCACCATATTGACCAGCTCCACCAGATTGTTTCTTGTGTTTACCTTGAACATCTGATTTTGATTTGATAGTTTCTCTATAAGGAATCTTGTATTCTACAATTTCTGTATTTACAGAATAATTATCTTTTAATTTATCCATCAATACTTCCAGTTGGACATTTCCAAGACCAGATAGAATTGATTGGCTTGTTTCTTGGTTTCTTTCTTCTTTGAACGTTGGATCTTCTTCGGCAAGTTTTTGAAGAGCTTCAGAAATTTTATCCTCATCATTTTTGCTTAGAGCCTTTATAGCATAGAATAAAACTGGTTTTGGATATTTTATTCTCTTATACTCGATTGGATTATCCTTTGTAGCAAAGGTATCTCCTGTTGAAGCAGATTCCACTTTAGAGAAAGCTCCTATATCTCCAGCTACAAGTTTGTCTACCTTAATTTGTTCTTTTCCTCTTAGGACAAATAGATTGGCTACCTTTTCGTCCACGCCCTTACTTACATTGTAGACTTTGTCATCTTTTTTGATAGCACCGGATAGAACCTTAAAGATTGAAATCTTTCCAACAAATGGATCGGCGATTGTTTTAAATACAACTGCAGAGAAAGGTGAATCTTCCTTAGGATCAAAAGCTTTATAATCTTCTTTTACCCTATAACCAATATTTGCAGCTTCATCATCTATAGAAGGCATATATTTTATAATTGTATCAAGTAAAGATGTAAGTCCGATTTGTTTTTCGCTTGAACCTGCTATTAATGGAACTACATCCCCTTGAAGGATTGCCTTAGAAAGGCCCTTCATGAATTCTTCCTCAGAGAATTCTTCTCCCTCAAAGAATTTTTCCATTAGATTATCATCAGACTCAGCTACAGCCTCTATAACTTGGTTATAAACCTCGTCTACTTCTGCAAGTCTTATTTCTGGGATTTCTACTTCTTTTTTCTCATCATCTTCATAGGTGTAGGCTTTTTTCTCGATTACATCGATAATTCCTTCAAAGTTATCGCCTTCTCCTAGCATCAAAGTTAGAGGGATGATTTTTTTACCAAATTGTATGTGAAGGTCAGATACTACTTTATTAAAATTAGCATTTTCTTTATCTAGTTTATTTACAAAAAATATAGATGGAAGGTTGATCTCTTGGGTGTATTTCCAGTATTTTTCTGTTCCTACTTCTATTCCATTTTCTCCATCTACAACAAAAAGTGCAGACTCTGCTGCCCTAAGGGCTTGGAGAACTTCACCTTCAAAGTCAAAAAATCCAGGAGAATCTATAAAATTGATCTTAAAATCATTGTATTCTATTGGAACAATTGAAGTTTGAAGAGAAATATTTCTCTTTTTTTCTTGAGCTTCATAGTCTGAAACTGTTGATCCTTCTTCAACTTTTCCTTTTTTATCGATCACGCCAGTTTTAAATAGTAATGATTCTGTCAAAGAAGTCTTACCTGCTTTTGAGTGACCGACTAAAGCTAAGTTTCTGATTTTAGATGTGTCATAATTTTTCATATTTACTCCTTTGTGAAAACATTTATTCTTTTGTATAATAAAATGTTCTTTTTTAATATTTATACTATAATTATATAGCAAATCTAAAAATTTATCCACTAATCAGAAAATGTTTTCACAAACTTTCTCTTAAAGCCCTCTATATCAAGAATTTAACGAGCTTATTTATTTATATATCATAAGTCTTAAAGAAAATTTAAAGTAGTATAATGATAAAAATATGGAGGTTATATGACTTATAATTTAATTAAAAAAGAAAATTTTGATAAATTGAATCTTGAAGTTTTTCTCTATGAACATGAGAAAACCAAGGCAAATGTAATATATGTAAATGCAAACGACACAAATAAAACTTTCGGTATTGGCTTTAAGACGCCACCAGTAGATTCTAAGGGCAAAGCTCACATAATGGAGCACTCAGTTTTAAATGGATCTAAAAAATATAAAACCAAAGATCCATTCATGGATATGGCATCATCAAGCCTACAAACTTTCCTAAATGCCATGACCTATCCTGATAAAACTGTATATCCAGTATCTAGTGAAAATGAAAAGGACTTTAACAATCTTGTAGATGTTTACTTGGATGCTGTTTTTAATCCCCTAGTTCTTGAAAAAAAGGAGATCCTAGACCAAGAAGGCTGGCACTATGAGTTGGAAGATGACAAAGTTACAGGAATTTCTGGTGTTGTCTATAACGAAATGAAAGGTGCCCTATCTGATCCAGAAAGCCTTATCTATAACGATATTAAAGAGCTTTTATACAAGGGATCTTGCTATGAATACGAATCCGGTGGCAATCCTGATTTTATTGGAGATTTAACCTATGATGAGTTTTTGGATTTTTACAAAAACCACTACCATCCATCCAATTCTTATATTTACTTCTATGGGGATATGGATATAAAACCTCTCTTAGAGAATTTGGATAAAGAATACCTTAGCAAATACGATTACAAGGATATAGACACCGAGATCAAAGTAAAGGAAAATTCCTATCCTGATATTATAGAAGGATCTTATCCTGCAAGTAAAGTAGAAGAAAATTCCGACTATCTATCCTATGCTTTTCTTGCAAGCTCTACCTTAGATGCCAAAGAATACCTAACTTTATCTATCATAGTTAATACGATTTTTAATATGGATTCGTCAAAGATCAGAACAGAAATAGCTGAAAGACTTAATCCAGAATACTTCTACGCAAGGCCAGGCTACGGAAATAGATCTTCTGTCTTAATCCAGGCTCAAAAGGTAGATGGTGAAAAGATAGAAGAATTTGTAGATATAATAGAAACAGGAATCAAAAATGCGAGCGAAAAAATCTCAGAAGAAAGTCTAAAATCAGCCTTTTCTATCTTTGATTTTGCTCAAAGAGAAAATCTAAATGATGTAAACCGTGGACTTTCCTATTATCTAATGATGAGCTTTGATGCAGATCCTTTCTCTGTATTTAAAATAGTTGATATCCTAGATGAGCTAAGAAGTCTAATAGGAACAAGCTACTACGAAGATTTCATCAAAAAATATTTCCTAGAAAATAAGACTCGTCTAATCCATATAGCAAGACCAGATACAAATTATTCCGAAAAGAAAGAAGAGAATTTTAACAATAAAATAAAATCCATAAATGAAAATATGGACGAAGAAAGTTTAGAAAAAATAAAAAACGACCTAGAAAAGCTTAACTCTTATCAAAATAGGGAGAACACTCCAGAAGAAAAAGCTACAATTCCAAGATTAGATATAAAAGATGTTCCAACTACCCTTCCTAAAACCCCAAGAGAAGTGATTGACAATAAATATATCTACCACAATTTAGAAACAAGTGGCATGATTTATACAAATATGTACTTTAATATAGACCACCTTAGCCTAGAAGAAATTCAATATGCACAGCTTATAAATGAATTCTTGGGATCAGTTGATACTAAAAATATATCCTATAGGCAAATTGATGATGTGATTTGGCAATATCTAACAGGACTAAACTTCACTATATCAAACATAAGACTAGATGATAAAAACATTGAAAATAACATCAAAGTTACCTTCAAGACAACTAGGGAAAATATAGGAAAATCCACAGAGATAATAAAGGATTTCTTGACAAATACAATCTTTGATAACCAAAATAGGATAGTAGAACTACTTAGAATAAGAAAATCTATTTTCGAATCTGGCATGTATGATTCAGGTCACCTAATCGCCCTAAATAGGAGCAATTCTCATATAGATAAGCTTACCTTTATTAAAGAAAAACTTTCAGGAATTGACTACTATTTGTTTATAAAAGATGCTATAAATGAGGCGACTTGCGATTTTAATAGTTTCAAGAAAAAAATAGAAGATATTTACAAAAAGTTATTTACAAAAAATGTAGAATTTAACATAACCTCTGCTGAAGATGATTTCTATCTATTAAAAGAAGAAATTGAAGATAATTTTGATTTCCTAATAGATCCTTTGGAGAAAAAGGAAATAACTTTTGAGAAAAAACCTATCAAAGAGGCTATCCTATCAGATGCAAATGTAAACTATGTGTCAAAATCAGCTGACCTAAAAGACTTTGATCTACGCTATGACGGTAAATTTTCTCTAGCCAGTTCGATTTTATCAAACCCATACCTCTATGAACTAATTAGAGCCAAGGGTGGAGCCTATGGAGCAGGAATGTTAGTTGATAGGTCAGGACTATTTGGAACTTATTCCTACAGAGATCCAAATATAAAACTAACCCTAGATAACTATGACAAAATTCCTGAGATATGTGAAAACATCAATATGAATGAAAGAGACTTTGAAAATCAACAAATCTCAACTATGGGTAACTTCCTAAGGCCTAAAACACCAGCCCAAAAAGCAGATGCCGACTTCTTATATTACAAGAAAAAATCAGCTAAAACTGAAGAAGAAATCTTAAAAGAAATAAAAGAAGCCAAGTTAGAAGATATAAAACAACTCGCAGATCAATTTTCTAAGGCGCTTGCAGTAGATAATATATGTGTTTTCGGAAACAGGGATAAAATCCTTGATAACAAAGACTTATTTGATAGAATAATCGACCTAAATGATTAATACTTTAAATGTTTACTTCCAATATATTAAAGTATCTTTAATAATATATTCATTTGTAGTATGATATAATTAATAAAACAAAAGGAAGGCTTATGTCAAATAAAAAAAACAAAAAATCATTTACCGATTTTGCAGAAGATGTGGAGAACTTCTCCTTTGACGATATTCCTTTTGCAGAAATCGGAGACAGAATAAAAAATTCAATAAACGGAGCTATCAGAGGTTTTTCCTCTTCTAGCAAGAAAAGGCTCCCTCAAACTAGAAATCCCAAAGTTTGTGAGCAAGATCCACCAGGAAAAGTAGCCAGTATTTTAGCAAGGATTGGGGCTATCTTAGCTGGAATGGTATTTTTCGCCATGACTATTGATTCTTACACTGAATTTACCTATGGCGGCGGATTTGCTATGCTCCTCGGTGCTATTATCTCTGGTCTACTAACACTTGCTTCTCCCTATGTATTGTGGAAAATCGCTGATAAGTACAAGAGGTTATCCAATAACTATGTTAGGTTTCTAAGAGAGCTTGGAGATAATACAGTTATTTCTATTAGAGATTTGGCAAGCGGTGTCGCCCAAAGTGAAGAGCAAACAAGAAAAGACATCTTGTATATGATGAAGAAAAATTATTTCAAACAAGCAAGGATAGTAGAAAATGGGAAGATATTTATCCTAGATATCCCGACATTTAAATTATATAAGGAAAAACTAGATAAATTACCTTCTTATAGAGAAAATCTCACTTCTGATACTAGTCCTATGGATGAAAGTCTTTCTCCAGAAGACATTAATAGGCAAAAAGCTAATGAGATTATAAAGGTATCTATCGTATCACTAGATCAAATATCTGAAACTAAAAATGATATAAAAGATGATACCTTCAAAGAAGATGTAGATCTTTTACTAAAAAATTCAGAAGATATTCTAAAAATTATAGAAAAATATCCAGATAAGGCGACCTATATAGGTAAATTTTCTACTTATTATTTGCCAACTAGCTTAAAGCTTGTCGAATCCTACAAGGACTTCGAATTAGTCAACTCAGACGATAGTCGAATCTTAAAATCCATGGCAGAAATAGACGAATCTATAAAGACAATCTCAGAAGCTTTCAACAAGATGAAAATCGACCTTTTAGATGATAGGGCTATGGATGTCAAAACTGAAATTGATACAATTAACCTCTTGTTGAAACAAGAAGGCCTTGCTGAAGATGATTGGAGTGAACAATGAGCAATATAAAATTAACTCTTGATGGACAAGATAACGACAACGATTTAGAAAAAATAAATAAAGAACCCGATCTTATCGAAAATAAAATCACCTTCTCCAAAGAAGAGGAGAAAATGATAGATGATTTTTCCAAAAAAATCGACCTAGAAGATACAAATATAATCCTCCAATATGGATCTGGTGCTCAAAAGAAAATATCAAACTTCTCTGAAAAAACTCTAGATACAGTAAGAAACAAAGATCTAGGCGAAATTGGTGGATTACTTGATAAGCTAGTTGGCGATATCAAATCAATGGAGGCTGAAGAAAGTTCTGGTCCACTTGGATTTTTCAAAAAACAAGTCAATAAATTAGATACGATGAAGGCTAAATACCAATCAGCCGAAAAAAACATAGACAATATTACAAAGACCTTGGAAAATCATCAGATAACTCTAATGAAAGATATATCAATGCTCGATCAAATGTATGAGCTAAATGAAGACTACTACAAAGAAATCTCTATGTATATAGAAGCTGGAAATAGAAAGCTTAAAGAAACTTACGGAGTTGATATACCAGCCCTTGAAGATAAGGCAAGAAGTTCAAATCTTCCTTTAGATGCTCAAAAGGTAAATGATGTAAAAAGTCAGGCCAACCGTTTTGAAAAGAAACTCCACGACCTAGATCTAACTAGGATGGTGTCTATTCAAATGGCTCCCCAAATAAGGATGGTTCAATCTTCAAATTCAATCATGGCAGAAAAAATCCAAACTACAATAGTAAACACTATTCCTCTTTGGAAAAATCAAATGGTTCTTGCCCTTGGTATGAACCACACCCAGCAAGCAATCAAGACCCAACAAAGAGTCACAGATTTAACCAATGATCTACTAAGAAAAAATGCTGATATTCTAAAACAAAATACCGTAGAAACAGCAAAAGCCACAGAACGCGGTATAATTGACCTAGATACAATAAAACACACTAACGAAGCTTTGATTTCAACTATAGAAGAGGTTAGAAATATCCAAATAGAAGGAAAGAAAAACAGAGACCTCGCCAAAGCTGAGATCAAAAGCCTAGAAGAAGAACTAAAAAGAAATTTGAATAGATAAGGAGATTGTATGACAGATAAATTAGAATTTAAGTTTGATTGTCAAATGTTAATAGCTGGAGAAGGATTAGATGAAGATGAAATCTTCGATTATATAACAGAAAATCTAGAAGGAGATAGCCTCCTTGCTGTAGGTGATGAAGATCTTATAAAGATTCACTTTCACTCAAACAAACCTTGGGAAATATTAGAATATGCTCAAAGCCTTGGCGAAATCCACGATGTAGTTATTGAGAATATGCAAAGACAAGCAGAAGGTCTCCAAGGATAATATTAATATTTAAAAATGGTGATAAGTAAGATGTCTGCTTATCACCATTTTTTACGAATTCTATAAGTTAATTACACTTCTTTATTATCAAAAATCTTAAAGGAAACAAGTAAAGACACTAGATTTAATAAAATAATGAAAATTACTATTGCAAAAGCTAAGGTGTTTTCACTGAGAGATAAATTTCCAATCAAAAATCTTCCCAGATTTTCTTTATTTTTCCCTATTATCATAAATATAGCAAATCCCAAAAGATATGAAATAGAGGTTAATTGTCTTGCTTTGTTCGCTCCTGATTTGTACATCAAAGGTATTTCAATTAATGAAATAAATTCAGATGCAACTATTAAGATAGATAAAAATAATACCAAGTTTAAGTTTTCAATTTTCACTTTTAAGAAAAATATTAATGCCAGACTAATTAAAATAGATACTAAAGTTATAAGCCAGAGAAATACATATCTTGATATGACAATTTTTCTTCTTGAAAATCCACTTGCTATTAAGTACCTATCTACCGAGTAGTTATTGTCTATTTCAAATAAAACACCTACAAGTCTTATAGGAATTATTACAAAGTACATGAGAAGTATAAAAAATCTATCCGTTTTTACAAAATATATTCCTAATACTGCTGTCAGTAAATATAAGAAAATAAATATCTTTTTTATTCCTAAGAAATCTTTATATATCAAGGCTCTCATTGTATCTCTCCTTTATCATAAAAACCATAATATCTTCTATCTTAGCTTTATCCATATCAAGTCCCTCTGGGACCAAGTCTCTTTCTATGAGGCATTCTGTTCCAAAAGAATGCTTTCTCATTCCTATAATAGCTTTATTATCTAGGCTTTCAATTTCATCTTTAGTTAGAGTTGCAATGCCATATTTTTCTTTCAAGTCTTCTCTATTTTCCACAAAAATTAATTCTCCTTTATGGATAAAAGCAATATCATCAGCTATTTTTTCAAGATCAGATAATATATGAGAAGATATTAGTATACTTTTATTCTCATCTTGAATAAAACCAAGAAGAAGATCTAGTATATCGTCTCTTGCTATAGGATCAAGTCCACTTGTTGCTTCATCCAAAATAAGTAAATCTGCGTTATGGCTTAAGGCTAGGATAAGAGATGTTTTCATCTGCATCCCTCTTGAGAGGTATTTTAGGTCTTTATCGTCTGGTAATTCGAATTCGTCTACTAACTTCCAAAACTTGTTTGAATCCCATAAGGATTCAAAATAAAGCTTATGGAATTTCTCCACTTCTCTTAGATTCATATCTTGGGGTAAATATAAATCATCAAAAACAAAAGCTATCTTTTTTCTTTCATTTTCTGTCAAATCCTTTTTCTTTTTCCCAAATATGTAGATTTCTCCTTCTTTTTCTTCAATATTAGATAGAATGAGCCTAATACTAGTAGATTTCCCAGCTCCATTCTCACCTATCAAACCTAAAATTGAACCCCTTTTTATATCAAGGTCCAAGGGTCCAAGATGAAAGTTATCGAATTGTTTTTCGACCTTTCTAAGACTTAATATCTTATTCATATTCTTCCTCCACTAGATCAAGTAAATCATGAAGTTCATCCCTACTAAAACCTATAAGCTTTGATAAATCGATAGCTTCTTTTAGTTTTTCTTCGATTTTTAAGGTATATTTTTCTCTAATCAACTGAGGATTAATATCCTTTACGAAATTTCCCTTGCCAGGAACTGAATCTATCAGTCCATCATTTATTAACTCATCATAGGCTCTTTTAGTAGTAGCAACACTTACTCTAAGTTCTTTTGCAAGAAACCTAATAGAAGGCAAGGCTTTATTCTTGTCAACTTCATCATTTAAAATCGCATCTTGTATTTGTTTTTTTATCTGTAAATATATAGGATCATCACTCGAGTATTTAATCTTGATATTCACTTCTTCCTCCTACTGTATATATTGTACATTAACAGTTAAACTTTTCAATCCTCAACAAAAAAACCCTAGCAATTTATGCTAGGGTAATTGGAACTATCAATCCAAAAGCTGTTTAAGTCTGCCAACAACTTTATAGTCTACTTTTTTTAGCTCTTCTATGTTTTTAACACCTAATAGGCACATTATGATTTTAATCTTCTCGTTTAAATCCTTTAGATAAGATTCGCAAGCCATATATCCACCGTGGAGAAGATATTTTAAAACCTCTCCACTAACAGCTGCCATATCTGCACCAATAATTATTGATTTTACAACATCCATTGCAGTTCTAATGCCTCCAGATGCAATTATAAATATATCGCTTGATATACTTCTTACATCTATAATAGCCTTGGCAGTTGGTATTCCCCAATTGTATAGTTCTGAGAAATCTGTATCCATATCTCTTAGATCCTCTATTTCTATAAAATTAGTCCCACCTTTTCCTGAAACATCTATATATTTTACACCAAGGTTAATTAAATCTTTGGCAACTTCCTTAGAAATTCCAGCTCCGGTTTCCTTTACTATTATTGGAGTAGCAAAATTTTCACTCAAGTTTTTGATATTATCTCTAATACCTCTAAAATCCTTATCTCCCTCTGGCATTACAAGCTCTTGGGCCATATTTAAATGCACTTGCATTATATCAGCTCCAATAAGGTCAGCGGCAAATTCGAAATCTTCTATAGACCTTTCTGATCCTAGATTCCCAACTTTTATTAAATCCTTATCCTTAAGGAGAGTAAAAGATTCTCTACTTTCTTCATCATCTATAGCTATAGCTTCACTTCCAACAGCCATAGGTATATTTAAACTCTCGCATATAGAAGATAAGTCTTCGTTTATATCAGCTCCTGCTTCGCCCCCACCTGTCATAGCGTTTACCATAATTGGCATAGCGATTCTTCTTCCTAGAAATTCTATGGAAGTATCAATTTCATCTATCGCTATATTAGATAGAGCCTTGTGCTCGATATAGATATCTTCTAGTAAATTATTAGTTAAACTTTGACTTTTTAGGTAATTTTCTATGTGTTGATCTTTTCTTTCTCTTCTTTTTTCTATCATAATCACCTACTTTTTATCCTTCTAGTCGTTATTTTCCGGACTAATTATTTTTATATCTGAACTATCAGTTTCTGATCCACTTTCCTCTTCCTCGGATTCTTCTGGTTCACTTGGCTCTTCTGGAATTTCTTCTACTTCTTCACTAGCTGGAGGAGTGTAAGACGTATCCGGTCTTTGTGGAGTGTAAGAGGTCTCTGGCACATACTCTTCTTCTACATAATCATAATTGTTAGAATAAGATGGCTCAGTGTATTCTATCTCTTGGGGAGCAACCGGTTCATAATACTCATCTTCTTCATTAGTCTCTTCTTCTATTTCACTATCAAAACCCGCCTTATCTCTAGTCCAATTTTTAAGTTTAAAGGTCTCAAAGTTTTTATCAACTATATCCAAAGTTTTATCAAAATCTGGTAGATAGTAACTAGTTCCATATATTGTTTGTTCATGGCCAGGTACTAAGTGAGTCTTTACCTTATCTGATGAGAAGTTTTTTATATTATTTGTAAGATCTAGTATGGTTCCCATAGGAACATTAGTCTTTACATATTTTAGATAGTTGGTTACAAAGGTTGTAAGGTCGATATTTTCAGACTTTTTCACTATCTCATCTACCATTGCTTTCATGAAGCCTTGTTGAGCTTCGACCCTACCTATGTCTCCATTGTTATAGACGCTTCTAGTTCTAACATACCAAAGTGCTTCTTTGCCGTTAAAATGATTCTTGCCTTCTTTTATGGTTACGCCATGAGTTTTTACATTGAATCCTTTTGGTACATCGAAATCAACTCCACCAAGAGCGTCGATTATATTTTCCACTGCCTTAAAGTTAACTTGAACATAATAATCTATGTCTAATCCCAAGAAGTTTCTTAGGGTTTGCATAGTTAGGTCGATTCCTCCAAAAGCATGAGCGTGGTTTATCTTATCAAAAGTATCCCTAATCTTTACTCTAGTATCTCTCGGAACGGAGAGGATATCGACTTTTCCAGTTTCGCTATTTGCCTTAATTAGCATTATAGTATCAGTTCTGGTAAAGTCCTCATTTTCTCCATCTGGATTCTCATCTACACCAACCAAAAGAATCAAGTGTTCATGCTCATTGGTATTTGCTGAATCATCGTCAAAAGAGTCTCCATTAATTTCTCTCATTTCCTTAGCTTCTAGCTGGTTTAGGATGACGGTTGATCCAAAATAGGAAAGGACCGCTACCAAAAACACAGCTAAAAATCTTTTTAATTTCATTTGTTATTCCTTATCTAATTTTTTAGCATATTTTTAAATACTTTTTTCCAAAATTATTTTTAATTACTTCACTTACTATTATATGCTAAATTTTCTTAATATCTTCCCCTATATTTTAAGGCTTCCGCCATAGACTTAACTGCAACCATAAATGAAGCTTCTTTAAGGTTTGTATTCTCTCTATCAGCCATTTCAAATATTTTATCAAAGGCCTTGGTCAAATCCTCTTTTTCTTTGTTTTTTACTTGGTCATAGGAGAAATAATAGCCAATTTGATTTTGTATCCATTCATAGTGGCTGACTAAAACCCCTCCAGAATTGGCTAAAATATCAGGAATTACAAGGATATCTTTATCTTCTAGAACCTTCATAGCAGCTGGTGTTGTCGGACCATTTGCCCCTTCGGAAATTACTTTTGCCTTTATCGTTTTAGCAATTTCTTCTGTGATTACATTTTCTAGAGCACATGGAAGGATTATATCAACATCAAGGGCAAAGAACTCTTCATTTGTGATTTTTTCTACCCCTTCTTTTTCAAAGCTTAGGACAGATTTGCCATTTTCCTTTAGCTCGTGCAAGACTTCTGGGTCAAAGCCTTCCTCACGATATATAGCAGCTGATCCAAGCTCTTTATCGCTGGCATTTACACTTACTAATCTAGCACCAAATTCATGCATGTATTTTGCCGCAAAATATCCTACATTTCCAAAGCCTTGGATGATGAAAGTCTTTCCTTCAAGGCTTTCATTTTTTCTTTCGTAAGCGTATTTTACAGCAAGAGCTACGCCATAGCCTGTAGCTTGATCTCTGGCAAACGATCCCCCAAGAACCAGAGGTTTACCTGTAAATGTCGCAATTTCTTCTCTATTAGAGTTTAAATTTATATATTCATCTGTAAAATATCCCATGATTTTGGCATTTGTATTGACATCTGGGGCAGGAATATCAATTCTAGGTCCCAAATAGTTATTTATAGCACGAACAAATCCCCTGGATAAAGTCTCAAGTTCTCTTTCAGAAAGTTTGTTTGGATCTACTGCAACTCCTCCCTTGCCTCCTCCTAGAGGTAAGCCAAGAAGAGCTACCTTGATACTCATCATCATTGATAGGGCAAGGACTTCATCTTTTGTAACGTTTTTATCAAATCTAACTCCACCCTTAGATGGACCAAGGGCTGATGAATGAGCTGACCTATAGCCTTTAAATACCTTTGTACTTCCATCATCCATTTTTACAGGGATAGAAACTTCAATTATTCTTTCTGCATCTTTTAATAATTCATAAACACTAGGATCAAGATTTAGCTTATCGCAAGCTAATTTGTACCAAGACCTAGTTGCTTCTAATATATCTAATTTTTCGCTCATATTATGCCTTTCATTACTTATTTATAAAATTATAATACGTATTTTTGAAGGAATCGTCAATTATACCTATTCTAAAAAAATAACTGGTCACTGACCAGCTAATTTTTCTTAACTCCCATAAGTTTATCTATTGTAATCAAAGAATCCTTGTATGATTTGGATAAAATATCTGGTGTGGTAGGATTTTCTTCATTTATCTTTCCAGCAGGGTCATAACCCAAAGTATTTGTATAGGTAAAAACATAACCAGAATTTGGCAATACAGAATTAATCACTCCAAGGGTTATGCCATCTCCACCTGTGCTTTGTCCGATAAGAGTTGCTGTATTTGAATATTTCATAAAGTTGGCAAAGCCTTCTGCCGCAGAAAATACTCCCTCATCAACTAATAGGTAAATAGACCCTTGATAGCCATAATCCTTGTCTGATTGGTCAGGGTTTATAGTAATTATATCTTTCATATAAAAATCAAAGTGATCCAAATCTTCTGCATTATCAAGCTTTATCCCTGAAATATCCACATTTCTAACTCTTTCTACATTTAGACTATCATCAGCAAACATAAGCTTAGCTTGGTTAGATTCCTTGAAAAATAAGTTGTTGGTTACAGTTTTTTGACTAGTTATTATCTTAGGTAGTAAAAAGCTTTGCCAATATTCCATATTGCCACCAGCATTTCCTCTAATATCTATAATTAGAGCCTTGTAAAGGTGTTTATTTCTAAGAAATTCCTTTAATACCTTTAGATCTTCAGTGTATTTTTCACTGCCAGCCATTTGATTTATCCTTAGAAGGGCCATATCATCTCCAACTTCTTCTAAGGTTAAGTTCCTAGAAGAGTCTTCGGTAAACAAAGACTTCCTCCTATCTTTTTGAAAATTATCATCCGTATCTGACTGCATACCTGCTAGAGAATACCTATTTCTAACAACTTGCCTATTTAAATTTAAAAATTCATAATAAATCGAAGGCGACTTCCAGTTTTTAGAAAAATATCTCATGGTCGCTTCTACATATTCTTTGTCAGCGATCCTTGCGTGGTTGTTTTTAAGGTCTTCCATTATTTCATCTAAGACTATTTTAAATTCCTCATCGTCCTTACAAGCTTCGACCTTTTTTAGATATTTGTCATAGTTTTTTAAAAAATCAATCTTATCTTCTCTCTTTAATACTCCAAAAAAGGGATAATTATTTTTAAGTTCATTGAACAGATAATTGAAATCCTCAACTCTTTCTTCCTTAGTCAAAGTCTTTGCCTTAGAGTAAGAGGGAAGTTGGAGTTTTAGAGGAGCTGATAAATTCTTATACCATTTCAAATACTCATCTACACTAAAATCTGTAATCTTGTCCGGATAAAAACTTCCATCTGATAAGATAATCCCATCCTCATCGTAGGATCTCATAGCTCTTTTTGTTTGAAGTTTAGCAAGCCTTCTTTGGGCACACGATGTACCTATCAAAAATATGAGAACTAATACTAGAAGTGACCTTAATTTTTTAATCATCGATAAGCCCTCCATTTAGGATTAAATCTCTCTTATAAAGATCAAATAAAAGAGGGATATTGCCAATAGGATTAACTAAGGAATAAACTACTATAAAAACTACTATAAAAGAAAGTTTGTTCATCTCGACTCTTTTTATAGAAGATTGGCTATAGTTTTTATTCTTGAGATTTGCTATGCTATAAATCATCCCAAAAACACCAAAGACTATCTCAAATATTTCTCTAAAGTATATACCAAAGGCTAAAACAGCTGCTCCTGCTAGAAACCAAAGACCCGAACTAAACTTAGTCAAACTATTATATCTTTTGATTACATTTCTTACTTTTCTATTTCGTCTCTTGCCCATATCATAATTCCAAGTTAGGATAAACTTTCATGTAAGTATCATCAGAAGATCCATTTTGATAGTTTAGATATCCTGCCATGGCAATCATAGCTGCATTGTCTGTGCAAAGAATGGTAGATGGATGATAAAATTTTATATTCTCCTTAGCACATTCTTCCTCAAGCCTTTCTCTAAGTCTTGAATTTGCTGCAACTCCGCCGCTTACACAAAGAGCTTTCATGCCTGTTTCTCTTACAAGCATCATTGATTTATCAACCAAAACATCAACTACAGCTTCCTCGAAACTTGCTGCAAGATCAGCCTCATTAATCTCTTCACCCTTTTGTTTCATATTGTGATGATAGTTTAAAACTGCAGTCTTTAATCCTGAGAAAGAAAAATCATAAGATCCTTTCTTAAGCATTACCCTAGGAAAATCTATTGCGTCCTTATTTCCTTCTTTGGCAAGTTTATCTATCTTTGGTCCACCAGGATATCCTAGGCCAATTTTCCTCGCAACCTTATCAAAAGATTCCCCAGCTGCATCATCTAAAGTCCTACCTACTACTTCGTAGTCAGTATAAGAGTTTACCTTGCATAGGTAGGTATGACCTCCAGATACAACTAAGCTAATAAAGGGTGGTTTAAGGTCTGGATTTGACAAATAATTTGCACAAATATGTCCTTGCATGTGGTTTGCCCCAATCATAGGAGTTTTAGTTGCAAGAGATAATCCCTTAGCTGCAGATATCCCAACCAAAAGAGAACCCATTAGCCCTGGGCCCTTGGTTACAGAAATTAAGTCTATGTCATCATAAGTAAGATTTGCATCATTTAAAGCTTTTTCTATCAAAGGATTTATAGCTTCTAAATGTTTTCTGCTGGCAATTTCTGGTACAACTCCCCCAAACAAAGTATGGATATCTATTTGAGAAGATATTAGATTTACTAATACCTCTCTTTCATTTTTAAGAATCGCTACAGAGCTATCATCACAGCTTGTCTCAATTCCCATTGTATAAAAATCACTCATATAATTTCCTTTTCATATTGTAGGCATCTACTCCCAGCTTTTGGTAGTAATTCTTCCTGATGCCGTCTTTTTTAAAGCCAAATTTCTCATAAAGATCGATAGCGTTGGTATTTTTAACAGAAACTTCTAGCCAAATTTCACTGGCCTTATTTTCCTTTCCTAAATCTATTAGATGAGTTAAAAGCTCTTCTCCGATTCCTCTTTTTCTGTAGTTTTCATCTACAGCAATAGTGAATATTTCAACTAAATCGAGCACTCTACTTGCTATATAAAATCCCACAACTTCTCCATCTAAGTCATACACATAATGGTCTAGGAGATGATTTGATGTCAATTCTTTTAGTAGGTGCTTTTTGGACCAAGGCTCAAAAAAAGAACTATTTTCTATTTCGTAAACTCTATCTACGTCCCTTACTTCCATCTTTCTTATCATTTTTTAAAAGCTCCCTTTCCGCCTGACTTGCTCTCAGGTAGTTTGGTCTTATTTTATAAAGATCAACTGGCTCATAATCATCTAACAAAGCAATCTTAATTAGAGATCTACCTATGGAATTGTTGAAATTAAGTGGAAGTTTAACTGCCTTTGTAAACTTATCCCCGTATTTTTCATTCATAGTTCCAATAAGCTCAACCTCGCTATCAAGATTATTTACAAGATCTTTAAAAACATCAATAGTATAAAGATCTTCTTTTATAATTTCCTTAAAATCTTTGTCATAAACTGCCCCATAAATCCTATTGCCTCTAGCATCTATCATTGGCACTTTGAGCCTATCTGATGAAGAATTGTTGGCAAGAGCTATGAGGGTTGATACAGGTATAAGCTCTTTTTTACTTGCTTGGGCTAGGGTCTTTGCTATAGTCATTCCAATCCTAAGACCTGTAAATGAGCCTGGTCCCTTGGCTATAACAAACTTATCTATATCAGCTACTTCCATTCCCAAAAGCTTAAGGAGATTTTCAATCATTGGTACCAATGATTCGCTGTGAGTTTTTTGTTGGTTCACATTAAAATCTCCCAAAATCTCCACGCCATCTGAGATGGTTACTGTAGAAATCATGGTAGATGTATCAATGGCTAAAATATTCATTTATCTCTCTTCCCCTTTCGCTACCATCTAGAATAGTAATTTCCCTAGTATTTTCATCTACCTTATCAAATCTAAGACTAATCATGCCATCTGGAAGGTAGTCTTCTACATTTTCTCCCCATTCTAAAAAGGTTATAGCATCTTCTGGGTAGAAATATTCTTCGAAATCAATATCCAAAATATCATCTGGATCATCAAACCTATACAGGTCCAAGTGATATATTTTTTTATCAGCCTCATATATATTAACTATGGCAAAAGTTGGGGAAGATGAATCATTGGCAGAAAAATATTCACACACCTTTCCTGTAAAGGTAGTTTTTCCTGCACCCATTTCACCAACTAAGTTTATAACATCGCCTTCTCTTAGGAGTGAGGCAAATTTTTCCGCAAAATCTTTTAATTCATTTAAGTTTCTAATAATCATAATTCCTCTTTCATTATATTATACTAAAACAGGCCCAATAAAAAAAGCCTAATCCTGTTGATTAGGCAAATCCCTCGTATTTATCTATATTTAATTATTGGTGAAACCCTCTTATAAATTAAGTCTGTTACTATTGATGCGACAGCTCCCTTTACTATATTAAATGGCGCGATAGATAAAACCATCAAACTAAAATAGCTTTTTACAAGTCCGTTAGTCTTACTTGTCATACCTACAAAAGCATTTAGATCAATGCCCATAACCTTAGCATATGTTGGAAATACGACAAAGGCATTAGATAATGTGGCAACTGCAGTCATAGCTATAACACCCATAGATAGGGCAAATAGAGCAGTTTTCTTTGTTTTTCTATTCTTATATATACTAGCTGATACATATACAAAAATTGCACCAACTATAAAGTTAGACAATTCTCCAACTCCACCTGTAGTTGTCTTTGATAGGTTCAATAAGTTCTTTATAAGCTGAATCAAAACACCATACCAAGGACCCATAGCAAATCCACCTATTAGAGCAGGTACATCTGCCAAGTCTACTTTCATAAATGGTGGGGCAATTGGAATTGGCATTTGGATAAACATCAAAATGTAAGAAAATGCTGCAAGGATTCCAACTTTAACTACTGAATTTAAACTAAATGTTTTACTTCTATTCATATTTCCTCCTTCTAGGCAATAAAAAATGCCCAATATCAGGGCAGAAAAAAGAGATTTTATATATAAATCTTCTTTCATCCAGACTATACTGTCGGTATTGGAATCACACCAATTCAATCCCGTAGGACTCGCAGACTCTACTGCCGGTTAAGGAATTTCACCTTTCCCTGAAGATAATCATTTTTGATTAAATTTAGTTTATTTCTTATACTCATAATACCACAAGTTAAGAAAACTAGCAAGCTAATTTGCTATTCGTTTTCACACTTGTCTAATATCCATTTGTAACCTTGTTTGGATACAGTTTTTATAGGATTAATCTTAGCTTTCTTAAATTGTGATCTTATTTTTCTTATGTACTCTCTAACCGATCTTTCGGTTGTATTTATGCCTTTTTCGGCCATCTTCTCTACTATTTCTTCTCTTGATAAGACCCTTCCCATATTTGATATGAGAATTGAACAGATAGAAATCTCACTTTTTGTTAAATCTAATATATCATTTCCTATCCTAAAGATACCATTGTCCTCTTCTAGGCTGCAGATACCAAGACTTATGATATTTGCTTCTCTAAGCTCTTCTACTTTTCTAAAAACATCTTCGATGAATTCTTCTCTAGTTAGGGAGTGAATTACGAAGTCTTTATCGTCAATTTCTTGTTCAAAGGGATTCTTTTTATATCTTTCTGTAAGGTAAATTACAGGTATCTTAGTTTTTTGTTTGATAAATTGAATTACTTGTAGGCACTTGTTATGACTCATATCTACAAGAATCAAATCATAAATACTCAAATCTTTAAATAAAAGATCATCGATTGAGTCGATTTCATCTACCACAACTTCTTTCTTATCAAATCGAGAGTTGATTAGTGAGGATACCCCATTTTCATTTTCTACTGATAGAATCCTCATGTTTCCTCCAATCTCTTGAATACGTTTTATTATTAATAGGCAAACTTGCCCATCTTTGTTATTTTACCTTGCTTATAAGATTAGGCAATACTTTAAGATACTTAAAAAATACAAAAAACCTAGGTGAATTTTCCTAGGTTTTGGTATTTTTATTAATTATCTAAATTTATAGGTAATATTTCTTGATTACGTTTAGATTGTCATCTAGTTCATAAACAAGTGGTTGACCTGTTGGTATTTCAAGTCCCATTATATCATCATCTGAAATTTTCTCTAAGTGTTTTGCAAGAGCTCTAAGGCTGTTACCGTGAGCTGCTACTAAAACTGTCTCTCCATCTAGTAGTTGTGGAGCAATGTGGTCAAAGTAGTAAGGAAGTACTCTATCAAGAGTTACTTTTAGGTTTTCTGCTGTTGGAATTACATCAGCTGGTAGGTGTTTGAACATTGGAAGTTCTGCTTGTTTTTTAGCTTCTTCTTCGCTTAATTCTGGTGGAAGTGTATCGTATGATCTTCTCCAAATGTGAACTTGTTCATCACCATATTTTTCTGCAGTTTCTGCTTTGTTTAATCCTTGTAGGGCACCATAGTGTCTTTCGTTTAATCTCCAAGATTTTTGGGTTGGAACATACATTTGTCCTGAGTATTCTAGGGCAAAGTTACAAGTTTTGATTGCTCTTGTTAGAACTGATGTGTGAGCATGATCAAACATGATTCCTGCTTCTTTGATTTTTCTTCCAGCTTCTTTGGCTTCTTCTTCCCCTTTTTCAGATAGGTTTACATCAACCCAGCCTGTAAATTTGTTTGCAAGGTTCCACTCACTTTGTCCGTGTCTTACTAGAACTAATTTCTTTGTCATTATCTTCTCCTTAATTTCTCGTCTCTTTCCAACTCTTTTTGCTTGCCTTTTATAGCATCATTCTTTTCTTCATCTAGGGATTCCATCCAGTTAAGTGCTTTTGAAGTTCCAATTATTACGCATTCGTTAGGATCTTGGGCAATTTTTACTGGAATTTGAAGTTTTTCTTGAATTCTTCCGCTAAGTCCTAAAGTGTTTGCTCCTCCACCTGTAAGAATTATCTCTCTTTCATAGATATCTGAGGCAAGTTCTGGTGGAGTTACTTCTAGTACTTTCTTGATACCCAAGATAAGATCATCTATTTCACCTCTTAGACAATCATATATCTCAGCTACTGGAACAAATATTTTTTGTGGTAGTCCACTTGTTATAGCTCTACCACTTATCTCAAGAGATTGTTCAAGGCCAGCAAGACCTGCTTCGATTTTTATCTCTTCTGCTTTTTGATCCCCTATTAATATACCATATCTTTTCCTAATGTAGTCTTTTATTTTTCTATCTAAGGAAAGTCCTGCCACATCTACTGATCTACTAGCTACAATTTGCCCCATAGAAACAACAGCTATATCACTTGTTCCTCCTCCAACATCAATTACTAGATTTCCTCCAGCATCGGTTATATCAACTCCAGCTCCAAGAGCTGCAGCAAGAGGTTCTTCCATTAGATAAACTCTATGTGCTCCTGCATTATCAGCTGCCTGAAGGACAGCTCTTTTTTCTACTTGGGTTGCTCTTGATGGAACACAGATTAAAAGATTTGGTTTAAAGAGTGACTTTTTAACAGACTTATCTAGGAAATATTTTAGCATTCTTTCTGTCGCCTTAAAGTCTGCTATAACTCCATCTTTCATAGGCATGATCGCCTTTATATTTCCTGGAGTTCTTCCTATAAGTTTCTTGGCCTCGCTACCTACAGCAAGGATATCATCTGTTAAAACATCTACTGCAATTACTGATGGTTCTTCAAGGACTATGCCCCTTCCTGTAACATAGACCAAAACTTGGGCAGTACCCAAATCTATTGCTATAGTTTTTCTTAAGCTTGCCATTATCTCTCCTAATATTTTTTCAAATCTTCTACTTTATCTAAAGCTTCCCAGCTAAATAGTGAATCACTTCTACCAAAGTGTCCAAAGGCTGCTGTTTTCTTAAAGATTGGTCTTTGTAGGTCTAGTTTATCTATTATAGCTTGTGGTCTAAAGTCAAAGTTTTCTTTTACTATATCAAGTAGTTTTTCGTCATCATATTTTCCTGTACCAAAACTATCAACATATATAGATAAAGGTCTTGCAACACCAATCGCATAAGATAAACCTATTTCCATTCTATCACAAAGGCCTGCTGCAACCATGTTTTTAGCTGCATATCTTGCCATATAAGCTGCTGATCTATCAACCTTTGTTGGATCTTTTCCTGAGAATGCTCCACCACCTGATTTTGAGTATCCACCATAAGTATCTACTATAATTTTTCTACCTGTAAGTCCGCTGTCGCCCTTAGGACCACCGATTACGAATTTACCTGTTGGGTTTACATAGATTTTGGTATTTTCATCCATCAAGGATTCATCTATTACATAATCTATTACTTCTTTTATGATATCTTCCCTTATTTTGTCTAAAGATACATCAGGGCTATGTTGAGCTGATATTACTATTGAATCAATTCTTACTAGTTTATCATCATCATATTCTACAGTTACTTGAGTTTTTCCGTCTGGTCTTAGGTAAGAGAGTATTCCTTCTCTTCTTACTTGGCTTAGTCTTTGAGAAAGCTTTTGGGCATATACTACTGATAATGGTAGATATTCTTCGCTTTCATTGTCTGCATAGCCAAATACCATACCTTGGTCTCCAGCACCGATTTTATCATAATCTTCGTGGCTTGTTTGATAATCTTGAGATGCATCGACACCTTGAGCTATATCGGCAGATTGTTCAATAAGAGATGTTAGGACAGCTACATTTGAATGGTCAAATCCCAAAGATGGGTCGTCATATCCAATTTCTTTTATTGTTTCTCTGACTATTTTTTCTATTGGTGCATAGGCTGTAGTTGAGATTTCTCCTACTACTAATACAAGACCTGTTGTTGTTACAGTTTCACAGGCTACTCTCGCATTTTTATCTTGTTTTAGACATTCATCAAGGATTGCATCAGAGATTTGATCGCAAACCTTGTCTGGGTGCCCTTCTGTTACAGATTCACTTGTAATAAGTTTTTTCATTATCTATTCTCCTCCAAAAGCACAACTGCTCTTGCTTCTATTCCTTCGCCCCTTCCAGTAAAGCCAAGCTTTTCGCTGGTGGAGGCCTTTACGCTTACATTTTCTATATTTGTTTTAAGATGCTCTGCCAAGATTTTTCTTATCTCATCTTTTATAGGAGCAATCTTTGGCATTTCACAAATTATAACGCTATCTATATTAGAAATTTTGTAGCCTTCTTCTTCCATAAGAGCTATTACTCTATCTAAAAGGTCAATCGAATAAATATCCTTGTAGGCTGGATCTGTATCTGGAAATAAATTTCCTATATCAGGCTTACAAATAGCTCCAAGGATAGCATCCATTATAGCATGGGTCAAAACATCCGCATCAGAATGTCCTAAGAGTCCGAGCTTGTAGTCAACCTTTAGTCCTCCAAGGACTAAATCTCTACCTTCTACTAATTTGTGAACATCATATCCAATTCCAATTCTCATTATACGTCCTTTTTTCTATCAAGAAATGCTTTTGCAAAAATAATATCTTCTTGAGTTGTTATCTTGATGTTTGAATACTCCCCATGAACTACTTTGACAGGTTCACTTCTATCGAAAAACTCGAATAGCTGGGAATCATCTGTTACCTTAAACTCACTTTGTATATAGTCTTTATACATTTCAAATATAAGTCTTTTGTCAAAGGCTTGGGGAGTTTGAATGTTATAAACATAATCCCTGTTTGGTGTAAAGTCTACATACATATTATCATCCACTATCTTTACAGTATCCTTTGATTTAGTAGCTGTTATTACTGCCTTGTTATCCCTAAGTCCTTCTATAGTCTTTAGGAAAAGTTCTCTACTTGCAAAAGGTCTTACCCCGTCATGGGTTAAGACCAAATCGCTTTTTTCACTCAAGGCTTTTAGTCCTTCAAAGGTAGAAAGCTCTCTAGTGGTTTTGCCATAAACATATTTTATATCTCTATCATACTTACTAATTATATTTCTAACGAAAGACTCATCATCTTCTCTTATAACTAGGATTATCTCGTCAATTTCTGTTATTGTTGTTATCGTATCTAGGGTAATCTCTAAAATCTTTCTCCCTCCTACTTCTATGTAGGGTTTGTTGACCTTAGATTTCATCCTTAGACCTGATCCTGCAGCAGTTACTATGCAGGATAAATATTTTCCATCAATCATTCTTATGCCTTACAAATATCATTCGACCTGCAGATGTTTGTAGAACTGATGTTACAGTTGCATCTATGGTTTGGTCGATATACTTAACTCCATCTTCTACAACTACCATTGTTCCATCGTCTAGGTAACCTACACCTTGATTTTTGCCCTTACCTTCTTTAATTACGTCAATTCTCATCATTTCTCCTGGTATTACAACAGGTTTTAGTGCATTGGCAAGGTCGTTTATATTTAAAATAGGAATTCCTTGGACATCAGCTACCTTGTTTAGATTGTAGTCATTGGTAAAGACCTTTCCATTTAAATCTATGGCAAGCTTTAGAAGTTTAGAGTCAACTTCTTTTATGTCTTTGTAGTCCTTGTTGGTTACCTTTAGTTTTATCTTTTCATTTTCTTTGATTTTATTTATTATATCAAGACCGCGTCTTCCCCTTTCTCTTTTGAGATCATCTGGGGAATCGGCTATGTGTTGGAGCTCCTCTAGGACAAACTCGCTTACTACAAGTTCTCCTTCTATAAAGTCTGTTTCTATGATATCTAGGATTCTCCCATCGATAATTACAGAAGTATCAAGGATCTTAGGACTTGCAGTATGTTTAGATCTGTCAAATATAAAACTCTTGTTTTCCTTATCCTTAGCTTCTTTACTATCTTTTCTAACAAAAATACCTAGTATATCATCAGCATTATTTGATGCAACTCTCCAACCTAAATAACCCAATCCGATATATAATAAAATAGATAATAGCACAAAAATTAAATTTCCTACATAAGGAATGGTTAATTGGGTTAGGGGTCTTGTTACCAAAGCTGCTATCAAAAATCCTAAAATAGCACCAACTATACCAACAATTAGCTTGTTTGCCGGTAGTTCTTTGAGGTTATCCTCAAACAAACTAAAGCCTGCCGAAAATCTACCTGAAAGTTTGTCGGTAAGCACATAAAAAACTAATGCTCCCAATAAAGCTGCTGCTATGTGTGCTAAGATTGGCAAAAAGCCGGCTTTTGGTAAAAATTCCGTGCCGGCATTAACTAATCTTAAAAGCACAATACCAAGAACAGCTCCGATTATTGAAAGCACTAATCGAATTATTCTTTTCATTTACTTCTCCTTAGAGTCCAATAGACTCATCTATCATCGCTTCTGCTTCTTCTTTATCTAGAGAACCTGCCATTACTAATTCACTCGCAAGAATTCTTCTTGACCTGTTTAGTAGTTTCTTCTCAGTTGTAGAAAGACCTTTGTCCTTATCCAAAATAGCTAAATTTCTAACCATTCTAGCTATCTCATAGACATCTCCAGTCTTAAGAATCTCTTGGTTTTGTCTGTATCTTGTTGTCCAATTTTCGCTCATATCGCTTGGATCTTCATCTAGAATCTTTAGTACCTTGTCGCCTTCTTCTTTTGTGATGACATCCCTTATATTCATATCATTAATTTTGCTGGTAGGAATTGATATATCCATATCTCCAATAGGCATCTTTAGGATAAAATAATCCTTTACTTCTCCCAAAAACTCCTTTTTTTCAATTGAATCTATAGTACCCGCACCATGCATTGGATATACGATCTTATCGCCGATTTTAAACATTTTTACCTCCTAGGTCCTCTATTATATTATATCCTATTTGGAGGTTTTAGTAAACGCAGACTGAATATTATATCCCATTTTTAGGGACTTTCAATCATCTAAGCCTGTTTTTATTGATATTCTTTTTTTAAGGATATCTATCTTTGCATCAATACTTGATCCACCATATTCACCATCCAAAGACCAAGATACTTCTCTATCGGTTTTTACTCTAAAACTTGATGCTTGCCTTAGAATAACCATATCATTTTCCTTTTTGTTACTAAGAGCTGATACAATTTTGTTAAGATCTGTTAAACTTTTTGGTTTTTTTATTATAGTAAGTTCAAAGATTCCATCATCAAGCCCTACGTTGTTTCCTAAAATATTGCTAAATCCTCCAACTGAAAAGGAGTTTGTTACCATAAAATGAACAAAATCCCCCTCAATTTTTTCATCATCAAAGAAAACCTCTGCGTGGTAAGAGTCCATAGTCTGTAAAGGAAGAGCTTTTCTAAGTCCTTCAAAAACATAGGCACTTCTTCCAAAGATATTTTTAAGGTCTTGGTCAGTGTTAAAGGAAACCTCAGATATTGTTCCAAAGGCTGCAACATATACGAAATATTTTTCATCAATTTTACCAACATCCACAAGCTTACTTTTGGCATTTACAGCCATTTGGGTAGCTTCTTTTATATCAGAGCTAATATTTAAGCTCTTTGCAAAGTCATTGGTAGATCCTGTTGGCACATAGGATATTTCAGGTGAAATATTAGCTTTAACCGCTCCTGATATAACCTCATCTAAGGTTCCATCTCCTCCTGATACCATGATTTTCTCGAAATTTTTCCCGATTTTTTCTACAATTTTTCTTGCATCTCCGCTTTTTTGTGTCGCATAAAAACTACCCAGATAGCCTTCCGATGATAAATAATTAATTATCCAATTCATATAATCACCAATCATCTGTTGGCCACTATTCGGATTATAAATAAACAAAAGATCTTTCATAATAACTCCATATACATATGTATTCTTGGGATAATCGTACTTTAATTTTTCCTATTTAAAAGGATAATAGAAAACAAATTCTAAGTAATAATTTATCACAAAAAATCCCTGCCATTTGACAGGTATTTTTGTCTATGCAACAGATAAAGCTTTTTTGTGGAAGTAGTTTGTCGCTAGATATAAAATTGCAAGTTCTAGGATAAAGATACCTACCAAGGCATAGTTTGTTTCAAAGAAACTCAATGTGACATTTGAGTTTTCTACAATAATTTTTTCTGTAGTATAGTTTGCGAGCATTTTTATTTGAATGTAGTTTTCTATAGCAAATAATACTACTCCAACGAGAACTGGACCGAGCTTTCCTAGTTTCTTAAAGTAATAAGAGTTTCCAATGCTATTTGCTGCCATAAAGGTTAAGGCAAGCATTAGGCCAAGTCCTATAAATGTTAGAAGTATTTTAAATATTTCAAAATATTGCTCAGCACTTAGTTGTCCTAATAATTTGATAACTTCTCTAAAAAATTCTATAAATCCTATATTATCTGGCACTACCAATAAAATATTAAATATATAGATTAGAATAATAAATATCCCCAAAATAGCATAGTTTAGTAACCTTGTGAAGGTAATTTTCCCAGAACTTAATGGATAAGTATCATATAAGGCTGCATATTTTCCATAAAACCTATTATGATCATTTCCAACAAGGATCACCAAAGCTATCAACGGTCCCATGAATAAGACTCCTATAGAGATAAATGCTATCATATCAAATCCACCTATTCCTGTGAGATCATTTAGGTAAAGTCCTGAAAAAACTCCAATCAATGGAATAAACATCCAAGGGAGAATATCTAAGATATCTTCTTTTAATAATTGTTTAAGTAATTTTTTCATCTATACTACCTCCGTAAAATATTCTTCGACACCCATATTTTCTTTTTCTCTGATGTCATCTACTCTTTCATTTACAAGAATCTTTCCTTCATCTATAAAAATCGCCCTATCTAAAACTTTTTCTATCTCTCCAATAAGGTGGGTTGAGATAATTAAAAGTCCCTCATAATCAAAATTGTCTATTATAGTCTGAAGGATAATCTTTCTTGATTTTGGATCAATACCACTCATTGGCTCATCTAGGATATAAACAGGACTTTTCCTTGATAGGCTTAGGGCAATTTGAACTTTATCTTTCATTCCCTTGGAGCATTCTTTGATTTTTAAATCCTTATCTATATCAAATCCATCAATCAGATTTAGAAACTTTCCTTCATCAAAATCATCAAAGAAATTTTTATAAATCTTTCCTACTTTCCTAATCTTTAGGCTAGGATCTACAGGCAAGTGGTCTGGTTGATAGGAGATATCCCTATTTGCAAAACTTCCAGGATTTTTCCCGTTTATTTTAACATCACCCTTATAATTTCTCTCAAGACCTGTAAGTATCCTAAGTAAAGTTGTCTTTCCTGATCCGTTCTCTCCAAGTAGACCAACTATCTGACCTTTTTCTAAGTCTAAGTTTAATCCATCGATAACAGGTCTTCCTCCATATTTCATAGTCAAGTTTCTAATTGTTATCATAGTTTTCCTCCCAATAGTTTTTTAACAATCCCAAAGCCTCATCTTTTTCTAAGTTTAAATTGATGGATCCTTCTACGAAATCATCTGCCAAGGTTTCAAAGGTCTTTCCTGTTAAACTTTTTATCTTTTTCTTATCATCTGTAACAAATCTTCCAGCTGTCCTCCTGCTTTCACAAAGACCTTCTCTTTCTAGCTCTTGGAGAGCTCTTTGAACTGTGTTTGGATTTACCTCGTAAGTTTTGGCGAGATCTCTTACAGGGAGAATCTTTCCTCCCGCCTCCCATTCACCTACAGATATTTTTATCCTAAAGTCTTCTAGTAGTTGGAGGTAGATGGGTCTATTGCTATCAAATTTCATCCTTAGCTCCTTTCGTTTTGTATTATTGTATTATTATCTTAATACAATAATACCACCTTTATAAATCTCTTGCAAATAATTCTTAAATTTTTTATCAATAATAATATTTGATATAATAGCCTAAAAGGAGGATTTATGAAATTAATAGTAAAAAACCTAAGCAAAACTTTTGGGAAAAAAGAAGTTTTGAAAAATGCCAGCTACACCTTTGACCAAGGGGAAGTCTATGCTCTTTTGGGTAGAAATGGCGCAGGAAAAACAACCTTATTTAAACTAATCACAGATTCTATAGTAAAAGATAGCGGAGAAGTTCTATTAGAAATCGACGGCAAGTCGTTGCCTTTAGATTTTAAAGATGTGTTCTTTATGGTAAGCGAGCCAGAATTACCTAAGTTTCTAACAGGAAGAGAATTTATCAGCTTTTTTATAGAAGCTAATAAGGAAAATATAAAAGATACTAAAGACCTTGACTCTTATTTTTCTCTGGTAGATTTAGATATTGATGATTCAAACAGATTGATCCAAGATTATTCCACAGGTATGAAAAATAAACTTCAAATGTTAATGTTTCTTATTCTAAGACCTAGGGTTATCCTTATGGATGAACCACTCACAAGCTTAGATGTAGTAATCCAACTTCAGATGAAAAAGATTATAAGAGAAATCCACAAGGACCATATAATTATTTTTTCAACTCATATCCTCCAACTTGCCAAGGACATATGCGATAGGATAGTTCTCCTTCACGATAAAAGTCTAAACCCTGTAGATAGCTTAATAAAAGACGACCCAGAATTTGAAGACACCATCATTAACCTCCTATCAGGAAAGGCTGAGGCAGAAGAAATCAAAAAGATAGAAGAAAACCTTGAAACAAAGGGAGAAAGTTATGAATAAAAGTCTAAGAACTTTTTCTCTAATGCAAAAAATCGACCTCGCCAAGCTAGTAAACAGCATAGTTTGGTTTATTAGAAAAATTCCAATCTTAGGGAAGTTTTTAGGAGATAAGTATAGGTTCTACGAACTAAAACAAATCGTATTTTTCCTCCATCCCTTATTTGCCCTAATTTGGCAGCTAATAAAATCAGCTATAGCCCTTTCCATAGCTGTAACCATTATGACTAGTGTAAATAATGTTTTAGCTAGTATATTTGGCTTAGACAAACTTATAGCAAGTTCCTTGCATGGCATGACTTTAAACGACTACTCGATAAGCCTTTTAGTTCCTAGCTTTCTTTACCTCGCTATTGGTATTTTTAGAAATATGATTGTAGATAATGGCAGTTCTATTCACGAGCTTTACACAAACTTTGGATTCGACCCTGAAAGCATAGGCAAGGCTCACTTATATTACCTTCCAATCCAAAGATTTATAGGAAGAAGCATAGTATTCATGGTTTTGTTTAAGGTTATTGGCAGAGTAAGCATATTTTATAGCCTAGCAATAAGCCTTGCTATCTTGTTAGTAGAACTTGCTGCATCAGTTTTTTGGATGGATTTTTCTTTGAAACATGAAAAGTCAATCATGGACAATGGCTTTGTTCAATTTATTATAATAATTGTCTTGTCCTTGGCTATGCATATAGCTAGCTTCTACCTTGCTTTACCAGCTAGTGTTTTTAGCTTGATAACTCTTACTATAGCTGTAATTTTGTTTGTCTTTGCATTTATTTACATGAAAAACTTTGACTCATATGCAGAGATAATCGAAAAATCTAGCAGAAAGTACGAACTTGCTCTAGAGGAAATAAGTGAAGCAGGCGAAAATCAAATTAAAATCAAGGAAAAAAATTTAGGTAGGGAAAAAGTAGTCGGTACAGGCTTTAAGAAATTAAACAAACTCTTCTTTATAAGGCACAGGAGAGTTATTAGAAAACCAATTATAATAAAGACATCAATAGTCCTTGCTATAAGCCTTGCCCTAGGTATTTACCTATATATCAATGGCTATAATGGAGAAAGTATAAATAACATTTCGACCTTCCTCATACCCCTTATCATGTATATTCTCTTAAAACAAGACAATATTTTAAGATCAATGTATCTAAACTGCGATAAGGGACTAATGCCTTATGGTTTTTACAGAGAAAATAAAAATGTCCTTTCGATGTATAATGAAAGATTTAAATCTCTCCTTAAAATAATAGCTCTACCTAGTATAGCTATTATAATTTCTTACCTTGGACTTACTTATTTTGACAAATCTATAGGCACCTACGATAAAATTCTAAATGTAATTTACATAGGACTTTTGGGTTTGTTTTTCGTAAATCTACCCTTGATGGAATACTACCTCCTCCAACCCTTAGACCAAGAAGGAAAAAAGGTAGGTAAACTTGCCAACTTGATAGATTGGCTTGTGTATGCAGCTGTATTTTTCATCTTGCCAAGGTTAGGGGATGTCACATCGGAAGCTACATTTGTTATTGTTATATCAGCCTTTATCATAGCTTTTATAGTTGTAAGTCAGATTCTAATCTACAAATTTTCTCATAAGACCTTTAGGATTAGAAATTAATAGGAAAGAAATATATTATGAAAATAGAACATTTAGCAATGTACGTAAGAGATTTAGATGGGGCTAAAGTATTCTTTGAAAAGTATTTTAATGCCAAGGTAGGAGAGCTTTATCACAACAAGACAAGTGATTTTAGATCTTACTTTTTATCCTTTGATGATGATACTAGACTTGAAATTATGACAAGTCCTGATATGATGGATCATAAAAGAGATCAAAAGAGAACAGGACTTGCCCACCTAGCCTTTAGTCTTGGAAGTAAAGATAAGGTAAACGAACTTACAGAGAAATTAGAAAACGATGGTTATAAAGTAATATCCGGTCCCAGAATTACTGGTGACGGCTATTATGAAAGTGCTATTCTTGCCTTTGAAGAAAATATAATAGAACTTACAATTTAAAAAAGGCGGTGATTTATCACCGCTTTTTTTAAATCCTTTGTAAATCTTTAGTTATAACATTTCTTAATAGATAAATTATTACAATTGTAATAGCAAATTCTACTACCAAGTAGCTTGCATTGTAAATTATTGAATATGCCCAAGGATTTTGTCCTTCTGGTGCGTAGCTTGCAAAAAATATAGCCCCTGTCAAAGTGTGAGCAATCATTCTTAGGACAATGCCTAAAGACGCTCCCTTAATAACTGGTAGGATTTTTTTTGTTTTCTCAAATTCACTTGAAAATAAACCAGCAAGACCTAACACTCCAAATGCTACTGGGTAATCCAAGATAGCTTGCACTGGGTGAAAGATTGATCCACCGAAAAGCATTTGTACAAAACCGTACAAAGCACCTACAACTATACCTGGTAGGTTACCGTGTCTTAGGGCAAAGATAATTATAGGAATCATCTCTCCTGCAGTTACAGAGCCTCCTTGAGGCATAGAAAACAATTTAATATAACCTAGTACGAAAGAAAGAGCTATGCAAAGTCCTCCTTCTACTAGCATTTTTACTGTCCAATTTTTCTTCATTAAAAAATACCTCCTTTACACATAACTGGGAGGTATTGGCACTTACCTCCGCCAGCATTACCTGGATCAGGTTAAGGGTATATTCTCAGCCGATTTTAGGCACCCCTAGTGTACTTATATCATATTATATTTTCTTAGTTTTTCAAATCTAAAAATCCTCAAGCAAATCTCTCCTCACATATCCCATATTCCCATAGTAGTTAATTAGGATAAAGTCATCATCACTTGTATCTATGGCTCTTACAACCGAGCCTTTTTCTAGTTTGTCAACTTGGTCTTTGTCATCCGGATTTTCGTATAAAGATGTGTCTTCTTTTATCAAATAAGATAAGTTTGGGCTTATTTCTTCTGATGATTCTTCCTTGTAGGTCCTAGGTCTTATTTCAATATCTTTCTTCTCATAAGAAACTTCCTTGTTAGCACAAGATGATAGAAAAACAGCAAGGATTCCTATAATTATTTTCTTAGTTATTGTAAATCACCCCTAAAACTCTAGTGCCCATCTCTTCAATTTGGTTGATTTTTTCAAGAAGTTCTTCTCTTTTTGCCTTGGAATTGATAACTATAATCTTGTAATCTTCATATCTTAGACTAATTATAGGTGATATACTTCCAAGATTTGCTTCGTTTATCAAAACATAGTTATAAGTATCCTTAAGCTCATATATTTTTTCTTCAAACTCAAAAGAATCAAGCATCTTCTCAGGTTTTTCAACAAGTTTTATAAAATCAACTCCCTTGTATCTTAAAACCTTGATATCTTCTGGAACAGATTGGTATTTCTTTTCGACCTTAGTATTTTCTGATAGAGAATCTACTAGGCAAACTCCTAGAGAAGTTGACATAGCAAGGGCAAGTTTTTCAGAAAAATCATAAGTTGACTTATCATCTCCCATAGAAGTTACACCAATAACAGAATTGTCAGTTAAGTTGTTTATGGCAGTTTTACTAGTATAAAGAGCTAGATTTTCATCAGTCGATAAATCTCCCAAAACTCTAAGACCCATATCTTTTAGATCATCTGCATCTCTTATTTCATCGGATAATATTTCTCTGTAAATAGCTAATATCATGCCAAGCATAGCCCCTACTAAAAGAGCTGCCACAGAAATTCTAAGAGCCTTTGACTGTGATTCTTCTTCTACAGATGGTTTTTGTACATATTCAATATTATCCATATCGAGATAGTTTTTAACATAAGATCTAAAATCTTCTGTTATAAATGTTAGGGTATCAACAGCCCTATCCTTGTTGGTATCATTGTAGGTAAAAGTTATAACTCCGCCTTGTGGATTTACCTCGTAGTTTAAATTCTCCTTGATATCAGCAGGTTTTATATCACCACCAACTTTGTCAGACACTTCCTTAAAAAGGTCGTTTGATTCAAGAAATTGACCGTAGATATTAGATAGTTTCTCATTTAACAGTAGAATGTTATAAGATATTTGCTTATCCTTTTCTGCCCCTGTAACCATAAGGATTGAACTTGCATCGAAAGATTTACCTTCTTTAAGCATTGTTTGGGACAAGGCTAAGGCAAAGGCTAGAATAGCAGGAACTATTATAAGCAAAATATTTCTTTTTATAGCCTTAAATATTTGTTTTGTAGTAATTACCTTCATTTTTTCCTCTTTGTTTTGTTTATTGTTCTAATGTGGACGTATCACTTTAAAAATCCGCCCTATCTTATAACTTATATTATAACATGAATTTTCTTAATTACTAGAATTTAAATCACTATTACTTACAAACAATAAAAAACCGCCCATTTTTGTGGACGGTCAAATAATACTTATTATCTATCTTAAAGAAACCTTGCCGAATCCTGATTTGATGTTGATATCTAAATCACTATTGTCAACAGCTGTGCTAATCTCATATCCTTTTGCATCTTGGATTTTGTGGGCAAATTTTTCTGTAATATTTATAGCTTTACTTTCAACATTTGCTCTAATATCTCCACTAAAATCTGTAGTATCTACAACTATGTTGCCATATCCTGATTTAAGCTTGATATCCTCTGTATTTTCAATGTTAAATATTCTAATAGTTCCTGCATTTGAACTTGCATCTAAGTTTTTAGAAGCTAGGCCATCAATTCTAATATTTCCATTTATATTGTAAATCTCAGCTTCTTCACCTTCGATATTAGTTAAATAAATAGGTCCATTTATATTATCTATGCTTAGAGCACCCCTTACATTTTTAACATCAATTTTTCCGTTAGTGTTTTTTATTCTTGTGTTTGCACTAAGGTTTATAAGTTGAATCTTGCCATTTACTGTATCAATCCCAAGGTCAGCAAAGTCTACATCTGATATTTCCACCTTGCCATTTACTTGGTTAATTTGGACCTTATCGTAAACATCTTTTCCTAGACTTAGAACTATATCTGAAGTCGCTTGAACATTATTATAAGCTTCATTTACAAAAATAGATAGCTTATCTTCTTCTATTTCACAATCTATAAAATCATTTAGGTCAGGTTTCTTAGCCCAAACATCTGATTTTACATAAATTCCTTCTTCATCAGACTTTTCGATCTCTATAGTTCCGCTAACAATATCTATATTTATCTCGTTGATATCATCTTCTATTCTTAGATCTTTGTGAGTATTATATTCACCTTTGACATTGTATTGACCAAAGTCCATTGCTTGGTCTATGTCAAATCCTTGGATTGTATCTGTAGCTTTTTTGATAATGCTATCTACAGCACCAGTTATTTTTTTGGTTAATTTATCAGTTTTGCTTTTATTTTCTGAACAAGCTGAAAGAAGGTCACTTGCTTCTTCTACGCTAATCTTGCCTTCCTTAAGCATTTTTAAAATAATTTGTTTTTCATCATTCATCTTTTAGCTCCTCTAACAAACTCTTAGCTTTTTCAGCAGTGATTTCGCCATTATCAAGCATATTTAAAATATCAATCCTGCCTGCCTTCTTGTCGACTGTTCCGCCTAGTTTTCCAACAATTCTATCAATCCTATTTCTAACAGTTGGATAAGATATACCGATTTCTTCTCCAACATCCTTTATAGATCCTCTTTTTTGTAAAAACAACTCTATAAATTCCTTATCTTCATTATCTAATCTTTGGAATTTATCTATTTCAAACTCACCTGAAACTTCTGTATAACATGAATTGCATCTATATGATGTGATTACCATCTCATCACCGCAATTTGGACATTTATTAATCATAGAACCTCCCTCTTTTGATGAAATTATACTACATCTTTCATATTTGTAAATAGTTATTTTAATTATTTAAGTTTTTTATATCATTTTATTTAATATATGGATTATTATATTGACTCTTTTTATTTTCGCAAATTAAAAGTCCACTTTTCGTGTGGACTAATTAATATTTTTAGATAAATTTTCTATCCCAATATGAGTTTACAGTTCTTACTATCCAGATTATCGAGTTTATCATTAGGACAAAGGTCATTATGAGACCAATTATATAAAGCATAAAGGTAAAGGAAGTGCTTCCAAATGCTCCTCTTTTTAGTAAACTAACCCCTATGATAAAAACAAAAAACAAAATAAGCCATTTTATAACAGTCTTTAGGTTTTCCTTAAAATCGGGATAAATCCTTGTCTTGTGTTGGTATTTCTTGTTGAAATTATCTCTTTTTATCTTGGCTTCTTCTCTCTTCTTTCCTTGACTGTTAGAAATTAGAGTTGAGTAATAATGTTTCATATCTTCTGTTGAATCTGTATATTTTCTAAGATTTTTAAGTTCATCTTCCGAATAATCTATATTTATAAGCTCATTTGTTATCTTTGCTTTTGATTTATAGGTAATCCTCTCATCCCTAAGCTTCCTAAGGTCATCTGGATTTTTGCATTCTTTTATGAGTTCATCTGTTTTTATCTCATACCTTCTCATAAGCGAAAAAACTCTAGTAAAAGCAAAAATCATAAGTAGCATTATGACAAATTGAGCAATTATAACTACAGTTTCATTTCCACCTAATAAGCTAACTAGGCTCATCACAAGGGTTGGAACAAGGATTGCAACAAGCATGAAGCTTAATAGTTTCACTACTGATTTCATATATTTCTCTCTTTCTATATTTTCTTTTAGGATAACACAAATAAGCGAAACTTTAAAGTTCGTTCTTTATCCATATATGAGTATAATACTAGAAAGTGAGGTGAATTATGGGACCTTTGATTGTAGCTGATACCCTACTTTTGGTATTTAGTATTTATATAGGAATTTTTTTGATTAAATTTCACTCTTCTTATCCAGAAATGCTGGTTGGCTTTCACGTATGGGAGGTGTGTTATTCCAAAGAAACTTGGGATTATGGTAATAAATTAGCTGGAAAGCTCGCTATTGGGCTTGGGATAATATTTTTCGCCCTAATCTACCCAATATCCCTTTATTTTGGAACAAATAGAAACTATCTTGCTGGGCTCATTTGCCTTTTAGTTATCTTGTATTTTATTTTTCTATTTGCTATAGTTAAATTTAGGTTAAGAAAGAAATTTAACCTAAAAGATAAATAGTTTCTTAGATTTTTTAAATTATAAAGATCTCCCGATTTATAGGAGATCTCAGACTGTTTACAAAGCGACAAAATCCAAAAGTAAGCGTTCCATTCGGAAGAAATTTTAAGAAATTCAAATCGAAATAATGCGCCCGTAAATCGCACTGTTTGAGCATTAGCGAGTTTGCGATTTACAGTATTATGAGATTTAGAATTTCTAAATTTCTGTAGTTGGATAAGCGTTTTTGGATTTTGTCTACGCTCTGAGATCTCCCAATTCTAGGAGATCTTTTTCATATTAATTATCTTCTTTTTTAAACATTGATGTAAGGTCGATTTTTTGAGCGTAAGGACTGAGTCTAAGATAAACTTCTGAACCCTTAGTCATAAAATCTTTAAATATCCTTAGGTCATCTTCATCAACTGCAACCTCTTCGGTCAAGAATTTCTTGCCTTCACTCATGTGAATTATCCCAATATTTATTGTAGGTATATCTAGTCCTTCAGATGCGATTGTTTCTAAATCCCTAGCATTTTCCACTATAAGAAATATATCTTTATCAAGCTTTTTGACAAATTCCCCCACCTCTTCTACTGATAGATAAAACCTATCTATATCATCTGGAATGGTAAGATCCATGACTCTTTTTCTAAAATCATCGCCACTTACCTTATCGTTGGCAATTACAACAGTATCTACTCCAAGCTCTTTAGTCCACACTTCAACGACCTTGCCATGAGACAGTCTCGAATCAATTCTTACAAGTTTTATCTCTCCCATTATGCCCTCCTAATATCTTTAATTTCTTTTGGATCATCTATAATAAGGTCTGGGTTTCCTTTTTCCAAAACTTCTCTAGATCTAAAACCCCAAGAGCAACCCACTGTAAATATGCCAGCGTTTTTCCCGCATTTCATATCTACTTCACTATCGCCAAAATAAATAATATCCGAAAAATCCACTCCAAATCTTTCTTTTATGATAATTATTCCTTCAGGAGATGGCTTTCTCTCATAGCTTTCTTTATATCCTAGGATATAGTCAAAATACCCTTCTCCAAAAACTGCAGGTATCACCTTATTTGAAGTTGAATCTGGTTTATTTGAAAAACAAGTTATAATATCGCCTCTCTGTTTTATAATATCCAAACTTTCCTTTATACCGTCATAGGCTTTTAATAAGTAGGTTGGATCGTCATCATAGCTTTTATTATAAAAATCTAAAATTTCTCTCCTATAGACTGGATCAGAATCTGCCTTTACATAGTCTAAAGATTTTTCTATTAGGACAACTGGACCATTTCCCACAAATTCTCTAACTTTTTCTTTAGGTACAGGGTCCAAATCATATTTTTTCATCGTCTTATTTATGTGATAATTAATTGAATCTATTGTGTTTAACAAGGTACCATCTATATCAAATATATACATATGACCTCCTTACTAGTCTTTCTACTTGTATTCTACCCTATTTGTTAATAAAATAATAAAAGGCACTTTATTTGGGTATAATAATAAGAAATATGAAAGAAAAAGAGGAAAATAATGAACGATAAGAGAAACCTAACCATGTTAAGCGACTTCTATGAATTTAGCATGGCTAATGCGTATTTTAACAATGGTATGAAAGATACAGTCGCAGTCTTTGATGCTTATTACAGAAAAAACCCTGATGAGGGCGGATTTTCAATATTTGCTGGTTTACATGACATAATTGAATATGTTAAAAACCTCCATTTTGATGAAGAAGACATAGAATTCTTCAGGAAAAACGCCAATTTTAGCGAAGGATTCCTAGATTATCTAAGAGATTTCAAATTTACTGGAGATATATGGGCTTTTCCTGAAGGATCAGTTATGTTTCCTAATGAGCCAATAATCACAGTAAAAGCTCCAATCATAGAATGTTCCATAGTAGAAACTTATCTGCTTTTATCTATGAACTTCAATTCTTTAGTAGCAACTAAAACAAATAGAATAGTTAGATCTGCTGGCGATAGACTAGTAATGGAATTTGGTGCAAGACGTGCCCAAGGAGCAGACGCCTCTATAAACGGAGCAAGGGCCGCCTATATCGGTGGAGCTCCAATTACAAGTAACACTTACTCAGCACAAAAATATAATTTTAAGGCAAGTGGAACTATGGCTCATTCATGGATTCAAGCTTTCCCAAGTGAGTATGAGGCTTTTAAAACATATGCCAAGTCATACCCAGACAATTGTATTTTGTTAATAGATACCTACGATACTCTAAAATCAGGTCTTCCTAATGCAATGAGAATATTCGAAGAAGAACTTAAACCAAAGGGCCTATCAGGCGGGGTAAGGATTGATTCAGGAGATTTGGCTTATCTATCAAAAGAAATAAGAAAAATCCTTGATGAAAACGGATTTACCGATGCAAAAATAGTCGCAAGTAACTCCTTAGACGAATTTACGATAGAATCTCTCCTATCTCAAGGGGCAAAGATTGATTCTTTCGGTATAGGAGAAAGGCTAATTACAGCCAAATCCGATCCTGTTTTTGGCGGAGTATATAAGCTAGTTGGAATTGAAAATAACGGAAAAATCGAAGCTAAAATCAAAGTTTCAGAAAATGTAGAAAAGATTACAACTCCAGGAGAGAAAAGAGTCTATAGGCTATATGACCTAGAAACAGGAAAAGCAGAAGCAGATTATATAGCTCTTGAACATGAAAAAATCGATAGCTCTGATCCACTTGTAATATTCGATCCACTCTTTACTTGGAAGATGAAGAGAATGGAAAACTACAAGGCAAGACCTATGAAAGAGCAAATCTTTAAGGATGGAAAATGTGTATACGAAAATCCAAGTCTTGAAGAGATAGCAAACTACTCCAAAAAAGAAGTTGATAGTCTTTGGGAAGAGGTTAAAAGATTCGACCAACCTCACAACTACTATGTAGACCTATCCCAAGACTTGTGGAACTTAAAACAAAATTTGATACTGGAAGCAAAAGGAAGATAAGAAAAAGGCAAGTTAAGCTTGCCTTTTTTGTATATCTAAAAATGTAATATACTCATTTTTATTATTTAAAATTTTTAACTCAAAAAGGACAGGTCACCCCGTCCCTTTTACTTTTATTTTTCTGAAATATATTCTTCTGCAGATTTTGCGGCATTTCTACCAAATACTACTGTATCTGTTACAGCATTTCCACCTAGTCTATTTCCTCCGTGGATACCTCCTGTAACTTCTCCGGCTGCATATAGACCCGGGATTGTATTTTCATCTTTTGCGATTACTTCTGATTTGGTGTTTACCCTAACTCCTCCCATGGTGTGGTGGATTCCTGGAGCTATTTTTACTACATAGTATGGAGCGTTTGAAAGGTCTGATTTAGATTTATCCATTCCTTTTCTACCAAAATCTGTATCTTCGTTATTGGCACAGATTTCCTTCCACTTTTCTATAGAGTTTTTAACAGTTTCTTCGTCTGCTTCCATTGTTTCAGCAAGTTTTTTAACGTCATCTGCCTTTTCTAATAGACCTTTGTCAAAGTATTTTTTGATTGTAGCTGATTCGTCCATCATTTTTTGATCAACTACAAGGTAAGCCGCTTTTCCTTCTTGGTCTAGGATTGTTTTTGATACAAAATCTCTTGTTTGAAGCTCATCTACAAATCTTTCTCCCTTTTGATTTAAAAGAATTGCTCCTTCTCCTCTGAGTCCTTCAGAGATTAAAGATCCATCCTTTTGAACAACTGTTGGATGGATTTGGATTTGATCCATATCAATAAAGTCTGCCCCTGCCTTTTCTAGGAAGTCTACAGCATCACCTGTTATTGATTTAGCATTTGTTGAAACATAGCCTTCAAGCTCTGGTTTGTATTTTACAACCATATCCATGTTTGAGCCAAAACCACCGCTTGCTACAATAACTGCATCAGCATTTACTGTAAGATCACCTTTTTTTGTCTCACAAATTACACCCTTAGCTACTCCATCTTCCATGATTATTCCGTTAGCTTTTGCATCGTAGATGAAGTTTACTCCAAGTTCTTTGGCTTTTTTAGTTAGTTTGTCTACTAGGTAAGATCCTACCGGAATTGATTTTCCTTCTTCATTTACTGGAGCATGGGTTCTCATCTCTGTTTGTCCACCAGAGAATTTAAGTTGGGTTAGTGGAGCACCAAGCTCTTCTAACCAGTCGATAGCATCTGATGATGAGTCAACCATTTTTCTAACTAAGTCAGGATTGTTAATATCATGTCCACCCTTCATTGTATCTTCAAAAAATAGGTCGTTAGTATCAGCTATCCCTTCTTTTTCTTGAAGTTTTGTCTCAGATGCATTCATTCCACCTGATGCAAGAGAAGAGTTACCACCAGTTATACTTGCTTTTTCTACAACTGTTACATCTTTTCCATCTTGGGCAAGTTGTATTGCAGCAGATAAACCAGCTCCACCAGCACCAACTACAACCACTTCCGTATCCACAGGTGTTTTAAAGTCATCTTCTACATCTTTCGCTTCTAGACTATCTGCATCAATTCCTGCTGTAAGGAGAGCTTCTTCTACAGCTGATAAGAAGGCAGCTGATGATATAGTAGCTCCTGTTGCTCTATCAACATCTGTAGAATTTGTCGCTATGACTTCGTCTTTTACCCTCTCGATTCCTTGTGAACCAACGGATACAGTTTCGTTTTCTTCTGTTTCTATGTCTGTAATTACGCCCTTATCAAGGGTTACTTTTACATTTATATCTCCACCATATCCTGTGGCTTTTCCTTCATATGTACCTGAAACTTCGCTAGCATCCTTAGCCTTAGATGGTTGTTCTGTCTTTACTTCTTCCTTTGTTTCTTCTTTTGTGTCAGTTGGATTTGATCCACAAGAAGTAAGAGCGATAGCTAGAGCTAGACCAGCAAATAAATTTTTAGCTTTCATATTTCCTCCTTTATATCAAAGCTTTTAAAAAAGCTCCAAAGGAATCTCCTCTGGAGCTTTAATAAATTATATTATTTTGCAGCTTTGATTGCATCATCAACAGCTGTCTTAAGAGCTTCACTTGTTACAGTTGCTCCAGAAACATTGTCAACACCTTCTGTTCCGTTGTTCTTTTTGATATCTTCAACTAAAGTTGGAACAGCGTCAGCGCCAATTCCTTCTGATTCTGTGTGGTCAACTTCGATATCTTTGATTGTTTCACCTTCCATAGTTACTTTAACCTTGATATCTCCGTTGTAACCAGCTGCTGTAGCTTCACCAACTTTTTCAACAGCTTCTGCTGATTCAGTGTTAGCTGTATCTGTATCTGTTGTTGTATCAGCATTGTTTCCACAAGCTGTTAGGGCAAATGCAAGAGCTGCAATTGCTGCGTATGATTTTATATTTTTCATATATTATCTCCTTTATATTAATAGTGTCAGATAATTATACTACATACGTTTTCTATTTGCAAACTGGTATCTTTAGCTTCAATTCAATACATCTTTTATAACTTGGCTTATATTTGCATATTGAATTACTTCTAGATCCTTAAAGTCTTTATCATCAACTGAGTTTCTCGCTACAAATGCCTTCTTGTAACCGAGTCTTTCGATTTCTTTTAGCCTTTGTTTGATTTGAGGAACTTTTTTAAGCTCTCCTGTTAAACCAACCTCAGCTATAAATACATACTTATCAGAAACTGGTTTTTTCATTAGAGAAGATGCAATAGATATCATTATAGCAAGGTTAACTGAAGGTTCGCTTAACTTTAATCCTCCTGTAGTTTTTATTATGACATTATAATCAAAAAGGTTGAGGCCTGCTCTTTCTTGGAGAATTGATATTAGGGTATTTAAATCATCTCTTCTTAAGCTATCTCCTATCCTCTGTGGATAGGGCATAAATGATTTAGATACCAAAGATTCAATCTCAACTTCTAATAATCTAGAGCCTTCTTTTGTTACAGAAATAGCTGATCCTTCGATTTCTTCACTTCTTTCTGTAATAAAATATTGGCTAGGATTACTAATTTCATTAAGACCATCTTCATCCATGGAAAATAGTCCGATTTCTCCTGTCCTACCAAATCTATTTTTGCTAGATGTTAGGACTCTTAGGTCCTCTTCGCTTTCTCCATCTAAGATTAAAACTGTATCTACCAAGTGCTCCAAGGTCCTAAGTCCTGCCATTTCTCCCTTTTTGGTCATGTGTCCAATCATTATTACAGCTCTTTTTCTATTAAAATCTTTAGCTATTTCTACCGCTTTGTTACTGACTTCAATTGTTTGAGTAGGACTTCCTGCCTTATTGTCAAACTCAGCCAGGCTAAAGGTTTGGATGGAATCTAGAAAGACAATATCCGCATCTATTTTTTTTATTTCCTTTATGGCAAGGTCCATGGAGTTTGTAGAAAGTATCCAAACATTCTCAGGCAAAGAATTATTCATAATCCTATCTGCCCTCGATTTTATCTGACTTTCACTCTCTTCTCCAGATATATAAATTACCTTTAGGCCCAAATCAGCATAAGACTTTGATAATTGCAAAAGTAGGGTAGATTTTCCTGCTCCAGGTCTTGCCGTTAGGATCGAAACTGAATCTCTTACAAGTCCTCCACCTACTGCTCTATCAAACTCGGCATAGGATGATTTTATTCTTTCTGATGCATCAAGACTTATTGACCTTAGTTTTTTGGCATTTTTATCCTCAACTACAACTGATTTACTAGCAGAGGATTTTTCAACGACCACTTCATGCATAGTTCCCCATTTTTTGCACTGAGGGCATTGTCCCGCCCACACTCCTTGGGTGTGACCACATTCTACACATTCGTAGGCTTTTTTGACTTTCGCCATTACATTCTCCTTAGAGATGAATCAGCAGAAAATTCTCTTATAGACTTCTTAGGATCTTTTTTATAGAGATTTTCATATATATCTCTCGGACTTTTTCCTTCTTTTAATATTTCTTCTAGCGGATCTAGGAAGTGTGCTTCGCAAGTTAGCGACTTTTTCGCCATAGCTACAAAATCTAATCCCCATTTGTATATTTCTTTATCTTCGTATTTTGCCATAAGACCATATCTTTCAGCCCTGCTTTTTAGGTTAATAAACTTCATATAGTCCATATTAGAAAAAGTATCATATATTTTGTTTAAGTTCTCTTCATTATAGAAGATTCCCTTAATCAAAGCCAAACAGGCAAAGTTATATGGATAAGGGACTTCATCTGGCATCCTTATTTCGATATATTTCTTAGCTCTAACATCTGGAAATACAATTGATAGGGCGTGGAAAATCATTTCATCACTACTATCACTATCCATTATATCTGAAAACTTCACGCTTCCCTTGTATTTATCCTCGCCATTTTCATGGACAAAGATTATATCTGTATCCAAAATCTTTGCCGCATATTTTTCATAAGATAGGTCTTTGTCAAAGGCAAATTCATAAGTTCCAGTCCTTGTCCTATCGCAATTGTCCCATATCATCTGACGGAGATTTCTTTTATTATAAACTTCTCCCTCGAAAATATAGGCATTATCAAACATAGAATATAAAAATGGACCCATAGCACTTGCTACAAGATATTTTTTCTTAAAATCTTCTTCACTAGAGTAATCTATGGCAGTTTGAAGGCTTGCTGTTCCCTTCATCATATTGTGGGCATAGGCTGCTCCATTTACCCTAAAATATTCATACATATAGTCATATCTTTTCTTAGGGATTATTTTGATATCGTCAATTTTAGTCTTTGGATGATATCCTGTCATAGCTAAAACTTGTCCCTTTCTTTCAAAGACTGGGACAATCTCACCCATAGCCACTTTATAATCTTCGTACAAGTCATTAATGTTTTTTCTTGAAGATAGGGCAAGCTCAAACTGACTGGCAGGTTCTACCGATATATCAAACCTATCCTTGCTAAGTCCTAGGATATTGCCATTTTCAATGTGCTTGTCATAGCCCATTTTTGAGATTTCTTCCATGGATTCTGCTATTCCGTTTTTTCCATAATAAGAAACTGTATTTAGACTATTTTCATCCACAACAAAATGTTCAGATTCAAAGCCTACAGCAAAATCTTTTGGATTTTTTTCTCCACTTTTTATATAATTAACAATTTTTTGTATTTTTTCTTTGTATTCCATAATTTTCCTCTTCTTTACTTCTGCCTACACTATACGCCTTATGGAATATTTCTACCAAGCCTATATAATACCTGTATGAAATACGCATATTACAATACCAAAATAGGAATAATCGAAATAGCTTATTTGGATATAATCCTTTCAATAAAGTTAGTAGACAATAAAACACAAAAAGATACCAAAAACGCGATGACAGATTTAGTTTACAAAGAGATTTGCGAATACCTAGATGGATTTAGAAGAGAGTTTTCAGTATATGATCTGCTAGAGATAAGGGGAAGCGACTTTAGAAAATCTGTAATTAAGGCACTTAAAGAAATTCCTTATGGAAAAACCACAAGCTATAAAAAAATCGCAGAGAAAATAAATAATCCAAAAGCCCTTAGGGCAGTAGGAACTGCCATAGGTAAAAATCCCTTCTTAATAATCTATCCCTGTCATAGGGTAATAAAAAGTGATGGCAGGATTGGAGCTTTCGCTTATGGAACAAAACTTAAAAGATATTTACTAGACATAGAAGGAGCTAAGTATAAAAATTGACATAGAAAAACCCTGCATGGTGCAGGGTCTTATCATTGAAATATTTTAATTGATTCTTTCTGTTGTTTCTCCATCAAAGAAGTGAAGAGCTTCTGGATCTAGGGTAAAGTTGTGATCTTCTCCTATAGCATACTCAAAATATCCAGGTTGACTTACAGTAAGTTGGGTTCCATCTTTAAGTCTTGTATACAAAAGTTGTTCCTTACCTAAAGACTCTATTACTTCGATGTTGGCATTCACGCAGTTGTAGTCTCTTTTTTCTGCGATAAATCTTTCTGACCTAATTCCTAGGTGGACTACTTTTCCTTCATATGCCTTTATTTTTTCTAAATCTTTGTCAGCTGGTCTAACCTTAACTTCTCCTGAATCATTTACAAAAAGACCATTTTCAATTTTACCTTTGATAATATTCATAGTAGGCGAACCAATAAATCCTGCTACAAATAGGTTGTTTGGTCTTTGGTAGAACTCGTTTGGAGGTCCTACTTGTTGAATGACTCCCTTATCTAGAAGAACAATCTTAGTTGCCATAGTCATAGCCTCTGTCTGATCGTGTGTTACATAGATACTTGTTGTATCAAGTTGATTGTGGATTCTAACTATTTCAACTCTCATATGCTCACGAAGCTTGGCATCAAGGTTACTTAAAGGCTCATCCATAAGGAAAACTTCTGGGTTTCTTGCAATAGCACGACCCAAGGCAACCCTTTGTCTTTGTCCACCAGAAATATCTGATGGTCTAGAGTAAAGATAATCTTCTAGCTGAAGAATCTTTGCCACATCTTGGATTCTTTGGTCTATTACTTCTTTTCTTTCCTTTTTCATATTTAAAGAAAAGGCCATATTATCATAAACTGTCATATGTGGATATAAGGCGTATGATTGGAAAACCATAGCTATATCCCTATCTTTTGGCTCAACTGTGTTCATGATTTTGTCATTAAACTTCAAAGTTCCTTCTGTAATTGAGTTAAGTCCTGCAATCATTCTAAGAAGAGTTGACTTACCACAACCAGATGGGCCAAGTATTACACAAAAATCATTATCGTCTATATCGAGGTTTATATGTCTTATGGTGAAATTTTCACGTCCCTCGTATTTTTTTCCTACATTATCTAATGTTACTCTCATTATTAACTCCTATCCCTTAACCGCACCTGATGAAAGGCCACTTACTAACTCATCTTGTAATACTAAGAAAAGTAGCATTACAGGAACTGCTGATAAAAATCCTCCCGCAGCGAAAGCAGGCTGATTCATATTCCTAACATCTGAAATAAGGGTAAATAGTCCTGTCGCCAATGTATATTCAGATGGATTTGTTAAAAGTATTTTTGGCATCATATAGTCTAAAAATGGTCCAATAAAACATTGGAGGGCAATTATAGCTAACATCGGACGAGCTAAAGGCATTATAATTATCCTATAAACTTGAAGGTTAGAACAACCGTCAATCTTTGCTGCCTCATCTAATTCTGGTGAAATACTGTCAAGATATCCTTTCAAAATAAAGGTGTTAGTTGCTATAGCTCCACCAGAATATATTAAAATAAGCATAGCTGATCTTGAAAATACAGGAATTATTCCAGAAACTATGGAATGAATTGCATAGTAAGCTGTAATTCCAGCAAAGGCAGGGATAATTTGAACTAGCATTATTGTAATAAGACTAGCCTTTTTGCCCTTAAACCTAAATCTTGAATAAGCATAACCTGTAAAGGATACGAAGATTAGCGTTAATATTGTAGTTGCCGCTGCAATTTTTAATGTATTTAGAACCCATTTTAGAAATTGTGTTTTCTCAAATAGATACTTAAAATTATCTAGGGAGAATACAAAATCTCCTGACATAGATATATACTGACCTTGATTGCCATTAAATGATGAAATAACCATTATAGCAAGAGGAACAAGGATAAAAGCTGCCCATACAAGTAATATTATATAGGTTATAGCTAAAAGTGTTTTTCCTCCAGCAGATAAGGGTTGAAGGTCTGATAGGTATAAGTCTTTATTTTTCTTTTTCTTAAACATATTAGTACTCCTTAAAAGCTGAAGAGTTCTTATATCCAAAGTAAGATATGATAATCAAAATTATAGATATAAACACCGTAACAGCTGCACCTATAGCTTGGTATTGGCTCTCCATAGTTAACTTGTAAATGTATGATATAAGGATATCAGAACTGCCTGCAAGGTTACCATAAACTTGTGGGTTAAATGGACCACCTTGGTTATACAAGTAAATTATTGAGAAGTTGTTAAAGTTAAAGGTGTATTGGTTAATTAACATTGGTGCTATTTGAAAGAGTACAAGTGGGATTGTAATCTTTAGAGTCCTTTGGAAACCTGTCGCTCCATCAATACTTGCTGCCTCATATAAATCTTTTGGAATAGCTTGAAGTACTCCTGTAGTAAGTAGGAATATATAAGAATGACCCAACCAACCTTGAAGTAAAATCAGCATAGCTCTAGTTTGGAAGGTATTGTTTTTTATATCCAAATTCACATTAAACAAAGAGTTTAGTGCCTCAGGTATGATTCCGCCACGACTTGTCATTATTGAAAAGAACATAATCGTAATAAAGGCAGGGATTGCCCATGGCAATAGATAAATAGTTCTAAAGAACTTCTTGCCTCTAACTCTCTCGTTATTTACTAGAAGTGCAAAGATAAACCCTAATACTATGGCAAGTGTTGAAGCAAGAAGAGTCCAAACAACAGTCCAGCCAAATATATGCCAGAAGGCTTGTCCTGCAATTCCTTGACCCTTAGCTATTGTTATATAGTTATTTAGTCCAATCCATGTAAACTTGTTTTGGTTTTGAGGATCCATATTTGTAAATGAAATCATAATAGCAGTTACAATTGGAACTATAACTATAAAGATTATAACTAAAAGGGCAGGTGCCGTTATCAAGAATGGGAAGCCATCTGTCCTTAGCATCTTCTTAGTTTCAAAGAAATTGTTATGTCTAATGCCTGCCATTTCTTTTTTCTCTACCTTTCTAACATCTTTGAAAGAAAATATATAAATCAAAGCTGCTAGAAATACAAAAACTAAGGAAATTATTCCTTCTATCATAAATAGGATTGACCTATCTAATCTTTTCCCACCTTGGGCAAGACTTATAAGGCCCGCTACACCTTCTCCTTGATAGTTACCAAAACCTAGAGCATAAGGAATGGCAATGAAATAGATAAAAAGTGATCCTAGTAGAAACATAAGTCCCTTTTGCCATTGGCCATTTAAAATTTGACCTAGACCTGGAAGAGGAGCTGTTAAAATAGACCTGTAGGCAGAAGTTTTTTCAACTTCTACTGGTGTTCTTCTTCTAGCTTCCGCCTTATCTGCTTCTAAGATTTTTATTTCTTTCTTGTAGTCTTTATCAATCTTATATTTTAGTGATTCTATTTCTTCTTTAAGTGAAATTTCTGGGTTTCTGTAGTCGAGTCTTTTGTTTTGATCTTTGAACTTTTGTTTTAGCTGTTCTTTTTCAGATTTGAAAGCTTTTTTAGAAATATGACCTTCATCAAACGATTTCTTTAGGGATTTATTGTCGGCATCAAACTTCTCAGAAAGAACTTTTCTATCTTCTTCTATTAGCTTTTTGCTTTCTTCTACTTCCTTGCTAGTAAGTTTTTCTAGTCTATTGCTCGCTCTTTCGAGGTTACTTTTAATAAAAAGGTCATTTTCTATAATTTTTGGAATCTGTTCGTATTCAAGTTTGCACAACTTATAATCAAGCTCGCTATCATAAGAAAGATCCTTGTTTTCTTCATAGAAGCCTATCATTGCATTTGCCATGAACTTCCTATAATATAAATCTCTTAGATATTTTTGATCCAAGGAATAATTAGGGTCTTTCTTTGCCATAGCATCCGCTTTTTCTAGAAGGTCTTTCTTTTGTTTTTTGTAAGATTCAAGTTGTTGATTATAAGGATGGTTTTTGGCATCAATTTTCTTGCCAGTTTCATCTGCCTTGATAGAATCTATGATATATTGGTTTTTCCTAGGTCTTTTTTCACCAATATCATCTATCAGGTACTTTTCATATGTCATAGCCTACATCCTTTCTTCCCTTCCTATAATAAATAATAAAATAACGTTTAAAACTATCACCAAATAATAAAATATAGATCCAGTTCTAAACTGCAAAATAAGGTTTATAATTTCAATCAAGGTCATTCCACCAAAGAATACCTTGTAGGAAAAATTGATTCCATATTTTTTAACTGTGAAAAATGTATAAAGGGAAATAACCACAGGACTTAATGATCTAATAAATAAACTAAAAATTACTGAATTAATATAATCATTAAAGCTTAGCCCCGGATTTTTTTCTAAAGCTCTCCTGTATATTTCGTAATCTTTTGCCATCATCATTGCTTCTATAGATAAAAATAAGATGATGAGAGCAGAAATTATCAAAATTTTAATAAGGAACTTTTCTCTTTTCTTTTCTATTGGTAAATTTGTCATAATAGTGAAAGAAAGGCCAGAAACTGACCTTTCCTACCTTCTATTAACTATTTGTTAAAGTTTGCCATCATTGAATCAAATGATGCCTTTAGCTCTTTGTAAGCTTCCTCTTCATTTGCAGGTTTAACTGAGTTCCAAGAAAGTATTGCATTCTTGTAAGTATCCCAAACGTCTCCCCATTCTTTGAATAGAGGTCTAGCTGGTGCTATTTCATATGATTTGATTGTAGCATCTATTATCTTCTTATCAGATTCTGGTAGGTCAGAAGATTGGTAAGTTTCATTCTTAACATTTTCAAGAACCTTACCTGTTGATTTGTAAAGATCTACTGCGAATTCTGGATTTACAATTTCTTTGATCATTTCTTCTGCTATAGCTTTTTTGTTAGCGTCTTCTTCAATTCTTGCATTGATTCCAAGACCCCAACCACCTTGCCAGTGTGTTAGTGGTTTACCAGCTACAGTTAAGTGGTCTATTGGATATATCTCAAGGTTACCTTCGCCTGCTTGTTCTGATATTGAAGCTGCATCCCAAGCTCCACCAAGTCTAGCTACTCCGCCTTTGCCAGATTTAAATTCATCATCGATATATCCCCAACCTGCATCTGGGTCAAATAAGCTTGTTCCCTTTTCGTTGTGTTTTTTCCAGTATTCATAAAGTGATTTTATAGTTGCTTGTTTTTCAGGTTCAAGGTCTTTCCATTCTTTTGTGAGATCTGAAAATAGGCTACCATCTTCATTCATACCTAAAAGTTCGATATTTGATGAGTTTGTTGCAGCAACTCCGTACCAAGCATCAAATATTGGCAATAATACTGTTGAAGGTTCTTTGATTTCGTCAAGTTCTATTGGTTTTGTTGCATCGATTCCATTTGCCTCAGCATTTTTAGTATTAACATAAGTAATCAATGTTTCAATGTTATATGGAAATGCGAAATATTCTCCGTCTATGTTAAAGTTTCCGCCGATTCCCTTGTCAAAATCATCCCAACCACCGATTTCTTCGGCAAGTTTCTTTGAATCAACTGCTCCAAGGATGTCATTTCCAACAAGTCCTACAAGTCTATCTGCAGGAAGTGCAAAAAGGTCTGCCACATCTTCGTTGTTAGCATCTGTTTGATCAATTATATCTAAGTGATCAAAAGCACCTAATGTTTTAAATTCGATTTCTGCATTAGGATATTTTTCCTTAACTCTTTCTGCTGCCTTTTCATAATGGTCTTGCCATTCTTCTTCAACTTGAACAGTGATTTTGCCAGATACATCTCCTGGCTCGCTAGCTTCATTCTCACTAGCCTTATCAGCTCCCTTTCCTCCACAAGCTGTAAGCACTGCTGCAAGAGATAAAGCCATCAAAGCTTTAAATTTGTTTTTCATATAAATCCTCCCTTTCGTTTTCTTTGAAAACGTTATTTGATTCTGTAATATATATTATACATTAGATCTAAATTAAATGGAAGAGGTTTGTTGTGAAAATTCCCTCAGATTGTTATTATTTATACAAACATTTTCCCTTGAAACTCCTGCATCTCTCCTAAACTTTCTTAAAAAACTTAGCACAATCTCCAACTTTTAATATTAGTTAGTCCTTATTCCTATATAAACTTCTTTGTATATCCATTGATTTTACTTATTTCCCAGACACTTCTTAAAATTTAAGCTAATTTTAAGTCTTTTGCTTTAATTTTTTATCATGGATTTTAACTCCATATTTAATTAATATAAATAAATATTTCATAATATTTGAACATAAATTTAGGGAAATCGTTTCATATTTAGCTTTTATAATTTTTCTGTGAAGTTTCACAAATTATGTGATGAGTGGTTATTTTATTACATTTTTCCCAATAAAAAACTCTTCCCAAATTTCTTAGGAAGAGTTTGATTGATTTTTTCTTTTTTAGTTTTTAGCCTCTACAAGTTCTTTGTTAGCTTGTCTTTTCTTTTTTTCCTTGCTTATATTTCTAAAGACTAGGCTATCTTTTCTAACAGATATCCTTATGGTTTCATCTCTATCGAGTTTGCCATCTAGGATATCTTCAGCTAGTCTATCATCAATCATCTTTGTTATATGACGTTCGAGTGGTCTTGCTCCATATTCAGGGTCAAATCCTTCTTTTGCTAGAAGTTTTACAACCTTTTGGTCATATTTTATATCAAGGTCAATCTCGTTTAGTCTAGCCTTGGTTTTTTCAAGCATTAGGCCAGATATTTCCTCAATCTCCTTTTCACCTAGAGGCTTAAACATTATTACCTGATCAAGCCTATTGATAAATTCTGGAGCGAAGGAATCCTTGACTGCCTTTTCTATAAGCTCAGCTGTTCTCTCTTCTTCTATTTTTTTCTCATCACCAAGCTCGAAACCTATGGTTTTACTTTGGCTTAGGCTTCTTACACCGACATTGCTGGTCATGATTATGATTGTGTTTTTAAAGTCAACTGTCCTACCTTGACCATCAGTTAGCCTTCCATCATCTAAGATTTGAAGGAGCATGTTAAATACATCTGGGTGAGCTTTTTCTATCTCGTCAAACAATACTACAGAATAAGGATTTGTTCTTACCGCTTCTGTTAGTTGTCCTCCCTCTTCGTAGCCGACATATCCTGGAGGAGAACCTACAAGTCTTGATACAGCGAATTTTTCCATATACTCACTCATATCCATCCTTATTAGTTTATCTTCTGATCCAAACAAGTCCTTAGCCAAGGTTTTGGCAAGATAGGTCTTACCTACTCCTGTTGGTCCAACAAAGATAAAGGATCCGATAGGCTTTTTAGGATCTTTTAGACCTACCCTTGCTCTTTTGATAGATCTTGCTACTGAGTCGATGGCTTCTTGTTGACCTATTACACTTAGTTTAAGATCACTATCCAAGTTAGCGTATTTTTCCTTCTCATCTTCTGTTAATTTTTCAACAGGAACCTTTGACCAACTTGCAACTATACTTGCTAGGTCATCATAGGATATGAAAAGTCCATCTTTGTTTTTATTTTCCTTATCTTTTTGTGCTTCTAGGTCAAATTTAGCTTGGTTAATTTTATCCCTAAGCTCTGCTGCTCTTTCGAAGTCTTGATCTCTTACAGCATTTTCTTTTTCTCTAGTAAGTCTTTCCAAGTTCTCTTCAAAAGAGTTATCCTTGTCAGATTTTTGGAAGGCTGCAATTCTTATCTTAGAGCTTGCTTCATCTATAAGATCTATCGCCTTATCTGGAAGATACCTATCAGTGATGTATCTATCAGATAATTCTACAGCTGCATTTATAGCTTCATCTGTGATTTTTACCCCGTGGTGGTCTTCGTACTTATCTTTAAGCCCTCTTACTATTTCTCTTGTATCCTCAAGACTTGGTTCGTCTACTTGGATTGGTTGCATACGACGACTTAGGGCGGAGTCTTTCTCCACATGTTTTCTATATTCTTCTATAGTTGTAGCTCCCATGATTTGCACGTCACCCTTGGCAAGGATTGGTTTTAGGATATTTGCTGCATCCATAGATCCTTCAGAGGCTCCCGCTCCAAGCACCATGTGAAACTCATCTATAAAGAGTATGATATCATCTCTTTTTTCGATCTCTTCAAATAACTTCTTTAGCCTATCTTCGAAGTCTCCCCTGTACTTACTTCCTGCAATTAGACTTGCAAGGTCTAGGCTTAGTATGGTTTTACCCTTTATAATATCAGGAACATTTCCTTCAATAATCCTTTGGGCAAGACCTTCTGCTATGGCTGTCTTTCCTACACCAGGTGCTCCTATCAAGATAGGATTATTTTTTCTCCTTCTCATAAGGATTTGTACCAATCTTTGGATTTCTTCATCTCTACCAATTACTGGATCTATCTTTCCGCTTTTAGCAACTTCATTTAAGTTTCTAGCAAAGTTAGTTACATTTTCAGAAAGATTTGAGTCAACACCTTTTTTGTTAGGATTTTTCCCCATCAAATCATTTAGATTCGCTCTTATGTTTTCCTTGTCCAAACCTGACAATAAAAACATGAGGTTTGTAAAAGAGTCATCATCATCAATTATCGCCATTAGAACATCTTCTTCACGAGGAGCAGGTAGTTTCTTATTTAAAGCTATGTTTCTTGCTTCTTCAAAGATTTGTCTAAGTTTTTTAGAAAACTCAGTAGCAGGCCTTTGAGAGTTGCCCCTTCCTATATTATTTATAACAATAGATCTAAAAAGATCATAATTTGCTCCGCTTATTTTTAAAGCCTCACTTGCAAGTGAGCCTGTTTTCATAAGGGCTAGTAACAAGTGCTCGCTTCCTATATAATCATGGTTTAGGGAATAAGACTCTCTTCTGGCTTGGGAGGTAAGTTTGTTTAGTCCTGTATTTTCCATTATCTCTCCTTAATATATTCTCTTAGAAAGAGGTATCTATCCTCATCTCTATTTCCCCTATACTTATTCTTTGTCAAATTAAATATTAAATAATCTATTTCTTCATCTGTAAAATCAGTATCAAATCCTAAAATCCTGTATTTTTTTAATATATACAAGTTTTCTATCATAAGATCTAAGGTCTTTACAAGACCTTCTTTAAGATTTGTCAAACTAATATTTATTCTATCTTCTATCTCTTCGCTCTTGACTTTGTTTATGTGCATATAATCTCTTCTAAATCTTCTCTCATTTCTTAGGAGAATATCTAGGCTGTGGTCAAATTTATCTACATATGATTCTATATCTTTCCTGTAATTGCCAATGTTTTTTATGAGATAAACATCATCTGAGTAGGCACTGTTGTACTTTGGAGTAAACCTTGTAAGATACATTCCTTCCCTAAGCAAACTTTGCTTTAGTCCGTAATAGGCTTTTTCATCATCAACCATAGCAAATAAGAATGTTTTTACAAAAATCTCAAGACCTGAGCCTGTATTTCTCGCATCTTGAGTGTAATATCCAAGATCTGATGAAAAAGAAAAATCTAGGATTTCATCTAACTTTTCTTCTACATCCAAAGCCTTTCTGTAAGCTTTTTTACAATCAAGGTCGAAATTTCTGACATTTATTGCCAGATGATCTCTATCGTTTATGGTCAAGATGCAATCATCTTCTATAACTAGTCCAATCTGGGCAAGTTTTTTGTCAGCTTCTTCGCTTAATACAAAGGAATTTATAAGCTCATTTTTTGTATTTTCGTCAAGATCTTCCAGTAAAATGAGCTTATCAGCGTAGATATCTCTAAAGATTTCTATGATTTTCTCGCTTGCCTCAAGTGTCATTGTCGCAGGAAAATCATATCCTTCAATGTTTCTTCTGATAGATAGGTTTGATTCTAGGATTATATTTTTGCTATAGTCCATTAATTTCCCACCTTGCCAGTTAGCTCTTCTATTTCTTCTTTGATAGTTGCTGCTCTTTCATAATCTTCTATCTCAACTGAAATTTGTAATTTATCTTGAAGGTTTTTAATCCTTGCCGCAAGATCTTTTACCTCACGCTCTTTTCTAGGGAATTTCCCATCGTATTTACTATAATTATTATAGGTCCTAAGAATCTTACTTGTAAGTTTTTTGTCTAGCTTGTAGCAATCTGGGCATCCAAAAACACCATTGTTTATATTTGAAACGAGGTTGCCACAAGTTGGACAAGCTTCATCTCCAAGCCTTCCTATCATGTCATAGGAGAAGTTTACCTGATTAAATTTATATTCATAATATGAATCAATCACTTCTTCAAGGCTTGGCATAAATTGACCAATAAGATTTTCTATATTTTTACTATCAAGGCTTGTAACTCCTGGCTTTACATTTCCATCTTCATCAACGCCTATATCTGTAAATTTCTTTACACAGTCGTTACATAGGTGAAAATCTGTTTGTTTTCCATTAATTATAGCCTTGACTGTTACTGTAGCTTCCTTATCACATTTATCACATTTCATATTAGTTACTCCTTGCCATTAGGCTCAGCAAGATATTTTTTATGATATCAGAACGAATGGCGTTTCTTTTCTTTACATCACATATTCCTGCTAGGGCCTTATCGCTTGTGGCGTATCTTGCCATTATATATTCATTTTCTGTAAAGTATTCCCTTCTTACAAGATCTTTAAACAAGCTCTCCGCATTGTTTTCACTCATATCTTTTTTTAAGTTTTTTATAAGATAGGAAATATATGAATCTTCATCAACGACTGTTATTATCTTTATAAATCCATTACCCCCACGCTTACTTTCAATCAAGTAACCATTGTATGGGGTAAATCTTGTTGATAAAACATAATTTATCTGACTTGGAGCACAATCAAAGCGTGTTGCCAAGTCATTTCTACCGATTTCAAGCATTCCATCAACGGAATCCTCTAACATCATTTTAAGAAACTTTTCAATCTCAGAAGTAAGACCCGCCATATTCCACCTAACTTTCTATATCTAAAGTCAATTTTCATTGACTATCTCTGACCTTCTTCTTTAAAAAATAAGAATCACTTATGATTCCTAGTAAAATTGTACTATATAGCAAATTGAATTCAAGAAATTTAGGAAAGACTATTTAGTCTCTCCTATTATTTCTATTTCCATAAAGAATAAATAACCTCAAGAATTGAAGGGCTGTCGATAAGGTCGCTGCAACATAGGTTAAGGCTGCAGCCTTTAGCATAGACCTTGCTGCATTTACTTCATCATTTACAAGCATGCCACTTTCTTCAATAACTCTTATAGCTCGTCTTGATGCATCAAACTCTACTGGAAGAGTTATTATCTGAAAAATCAAAACTAAAGAAAAAAGTATAAGTCCTAGGTCCAACAGGCTTTGTTTTGATAAAAACAAACCTAGAAGAATCATAGGAAAGGATAGTTTTGACCCGAAATTAACTGCAGGTACCAACCAAGCCTTAATTCTTAGTGGAAGATATCCTTCCTTGTATTGGATAACGTGGCCACACTCGTGGCAAGCAACTGCTATAGATGCTATTGACGTATCTGTAAAAGATTCATTTGATAGAGCAACCTCCTTAGTCGCAGGATTAAAATAGTCGGATAAGCTTCCACCAATCTTTTTTATAGAAATATCTTTATATGAGTTAGTATCTAGGATATATTTGGCTGCTTCATAGCCAGTTATTCCTTTTTGAGATTTTACTTTCTTATATTTATTAAAAGCTTTTTGGATATTTGCTTGAGCTAGCATACTTATCACAAGACCTAACATAACAAGTATATAAGTCTTGTCATAGAACATATATCCAAAGTAATTTGGGTTATACATTTTTATTCTCTCTTTCTTTTTCTTTCTTACATTATACCCATACTTTAAAAATGGGCACAGAAAAAGGGCCCTCAAGGCCCTCCTTCTTATAGAAAAGAATAAGTTAGTCCTAGTTTTCTAAAGGGAAAACTATAAGGAATTAATAATGAAAAACCTAGCTATTTAATAGCTGACTTTATTATAACACCATTTTATGATTTGTGCAAACTTTTTCTTATTCTTAGATTGTTTAATATTTATCAAGTTTCCAATCTTTATCACGTTTTCCTAATCAAGTGTTTTCTTCAAGTTCTTTAGCGTTTTCATTATCTCCTATCAAGACGAGTACATCACCCTCTTCTATCTTGATATTTGGATCTATATCCATTATCATCTTGCCATCTCTTTCAAAGGCTACGACATTCATCTTGTATGATTTTCTAAAATCAAGTTCTATCAAAGTCTTGCCCACCCAATTTTTATGAGCTTTAATCTCTATTAGTGAAAAATCATTTGAAAACTGAACAAGCTCTAATAGATTTGACCCAGCAAGAGCTCTCGCTAGTCTTTCTCCTGTGTCAAGCTCTGGATAAACAATTTGATCTGCTCCAATTTTCTTTAAAATTCTTGCGTGAGATTGACTAGTTGCTTTTGCTATAACTTTCTCTACGCCACTATCTTTACATATCAAGGTAGCCTCAATTGATGCTTCTATATCTGTTCCTGTAGCTATTATTGCAATATCATAGTTATTTATACCAAGGGATTTCATCGCTAGCTCTTCTGTCATATCCCCCTGAGCTGCATTTGATACGAAGTTTGCAATTTTTTCTACTTTTCTGTAGTTCGAATCTACCGCAGTAACATAAACACCTTTTTCAAAAAGTTTGGTCGCAACTGCTGATCCAAACCTACCAAGACCTAAAACAATAACACTTTTTTCCATAATATCTCCTAACCTAAACTAATAAAACTTTCTGGATATCTAATTAATTTCTCATCAGCTTCTAAACCAAAGGCAAAGGCCATAGTCATAGGACCAATCCTACCTAAATACATGCAAAGACCTATGAGAATTTTCGCTACATTTGATAGCTCTCCTGTTATTCCCCTAGTTGCTCCTACTGTTGCAAGAGCAGATACTGTTTCATATAAAGTATCTATAAGGTCAAAATCATCTGTGATAGTTATTATAAAAGTTACTAAAAGGACTATAGCAAACGAAATCATAAAGATAGATAAGGCTTTTTTTATAGATTCATCACTTATATGTTTTTTAAAAACTACCGGCTCTCTTTGTTTTTTAATTATTGAATATGTCGATAAAACCAATACACCAAAGGTAGTTGTCTTGATACCTCCGGCGGTTGAACCTGGAGATCCACCTATAAACATGAGTCCCATCAATAGCAAAGATGTAGAATCCTTTATATTAGAAAGATTTACCGAATAAAATCCAGCAGTTCTAGCTGAAATTGATTGGAAAAATGATTCTGTAATAGAACCTGAAGCACCTTCACCTACCAAAACTCCACCTTGGATTGATTCAAGTATGAAAAATCCGATAGCACCGACTAATATTAAGGCAAGATTTATCACCAGAACAAGTTTTGAGTGCGTTGAAATCTTCTTTATATCTCTCTTATAAAATATTTCGCTTGTTACCATAAATCCTAATCCACCAGTAACAATAAGAGCCATTATAGTTATGTTAACCAAAAGATCTTTTCTAAGTGGATAAATAGAATCTCCTAAGATGTCAAATCCAGCATTACAAAATGCCGATATCGAGTGAAATACCGAATACCAAATCCCTTTTCCAAGTCCATAGCTTGGCACAAATCTAAAAGATAACAATAAGGCTCCAAGGCCCTCAGCAACGAGAGTAAAAACTAAGACATATTTAAACAGTTTTACCATGCCCGCCATGCTTTCAACATTTAACTGTTCCTTTAGAATTTGCCTTGATTTTATTCCTATTTTCTTCCTTAAAAGAAGTGGAATAAGAGACGCTAAAGTCATTATTCCAAGCCCACCTATTTGGATTAGAATAATAATTACAACTTGTCCAAGTGTATTCCAATAATGCCCAGTGTTTACAGGAGATAGTCCCGTAACGCAAGATGCACTTGCCGCAACAAAGAACGAATCTATAATTCCCGTTCTAGTTCCTGTTTGGGTTACAAATGAAGTTGATAATATCAATCCTCCCAAACTTATTAAAATAAGAAAGCCCATCGACAAGATAAAAGCAGGATTTTCCGTTGCCTTGTCGAATGTTCTTTTGACAATATTTTTCTGCATAAATACCTTCCTTACAAAATCAAAGGGGCTGGCATAATTAAGTGCCCTCCCCTAGCTTAAGAGAATTTTACATCTTGTAACAGATATTGTCAACGATTTAATAAATAATCTATGGGGTATAAATTATATGATTAGATTAATAGTAATTTGTTAATAAATTGGAGGTACTATGAAAAGGATTTATAAAACTATAGTAAAGACAATCTTTATTATAGGCTTGATACTTTTACCAAAAACGTCTTTTGCAGATGAGTTTAAATCAATAGATATGGATATTTCCATTGATAAAGATGGAATAGCAAGTGTAAGTGAAACATGGAATATAGATGAAGACAACAAAGATTATACAGAAAGATATAAACTAATAGAAAACCTAAAAGGATTAAAAATCGAAGACTTTTCTCTATCAGCTAATGGCAAAGATTTCGAAAAAATTGAGCCTTGGGATACTGATAAAAGCTTTGAGGAAAAATCCTACAAATACGGAAGAATTGATAGAAATGACGAAGTAGAACTTTGTTGGGGGATAAGCTCTTATACAGACAATACATACACATTAAAATACAAGATAAATCCTTTGGTTATTGGACTAAATGATGCAGACATGGTGTTTTTCCAATTTGTAGGTAGCAATTTTGATCCTAAGCCAGAAAATGTTTCGATAAAAATAAATGGTTACGAGAAATTTCCTGAAGATACAAAAATGTGGGGATTTGGATTAGTTGGAGAAATAAACAATGAAAATGGAACAATAGTTTTAAAGTCAAAGGGAGAAGTCGATTACACAACTATAATGCTCAAATTTCCTAAAGGATACTTTAACACCTCCTACAGAGAAGATAAATCTTTCAAAGATTACGCAGACAAGGCGGTAGTCGATTCTAAGTGGGAAGAAAAAGAAGGCAGTGTAGATACAGAGCCAATCCCTCTTTTTGTAAAAGTTATACTTGCAATCCTTCCTATAGCTGTACTTTCCGGAATATTTGCAGGAATTAGGGGGTATAAGCTTAACTTTGATGAAAATAACATAATTAATGATAATAGACTTAAAAAAGCAAAATCCTACAAAAATGAATTTGAATCTCGCATTCCTTATGAAGGAAATATAGAAGACCTATACTTTCTTTTAAATAGAGCTTATCCTTATGAAGTCAGTCCTGAAAATTTCATAGATGCTTTCATCTTAAAATGGATCTATGATAAAAATATTAATCTCACAGAAGATAAACATCCCAAAATAGAAATAATCTCAAGACCAAAAAACATGGGTCAAGTTGAAGAAGAATTTTTTGATATAGTTGAGGAATCTATCGAATATTCAAAAGACGGGCTAGTAAGTGAGAAAAACATAGCCAAATACTTTAGAAAAAATAAGGAAGAAGTAGAAGATTTCTATGATAACTTTATTGATTCTTCAAAGAACGCTCTCATAGAAAATGGATATCTAAAAGAGATAAGCTACCAAAAGCAATTCCTAAATACCAAAAAATCTGGGACAGAGCTTGAAGTTACAGACAAGGGGATAAATCTATATGAACATTTGATTAAATTTAAAAACTATCTATTGGACTATGAAAATGTAGAAAAAAGAAATCCAGAAGAGATTAACACTTGGGATATGTTCATAATATATGCAGCAATCTTTGGTATAAGCGAAAAAGTTTTTGCTAAGTTTGAAAATACCTACCCAGAATTTTACACAAGAACTTACTTTGCCCCATATATGATAAGAAACTCTAGGTCCTTTTCTAAGAAAACTTCTACTTCCTACTCAAACGCAACAGGCTTTTCTTCTGCTGGTGGAGGAGGAACAACTTCATTTTCCGGTGGAGGTGGAAGCTTTGGAGGTGGCGGCGGTGGCGGTCGCTAAAATATAAGAAAACAAAAATTGGAGCAATTAGCTCCAATTTTTTATTATTTATTTTCTAGCATTTTATCAGAATACCCAAATAGATAAGTTAGTACAAAAGCTACTCCTGCAGATATTACAAGCATCAACAGATACATAAATATATTATCAAGATACAAAAGCGTTCCTGGAATTACTGTAACTGCCATTCCTGTTCCAGCAATTTTAAATATTGATGCGAAGAATCCTCCAGCTGCTCCTCCAACCATAGCCATAACAAAAGGCTTTACATATCTTAAGTTGATACCGAAAATTGCAGGTTCTGTTATACCCAAGGCTGCTGATAGAGCTGATGGATAAGCTATTTGTTTGATCTTTGTATCTTCACTCTTTACTGCAACCGCAAGAACTGCTCCGGCTTGTCCAGCAGTAGCTGCTGAAAGTAAAGCATTAAAGGCATTTCGCCCAGTATCTGCTAAAAGTTGAACTTCTAGGAAGTTAAATATGTGATGGATTCCTGTAACTACGATTAGCTGTTGGAGACCACCGATTACAAGTCCTGCTATACCAAAAGGAAGTCCTAAGGTCCACTTAGTCGCTTCAAGAACTACAACTTCTAGCTGATGGAAAACTGGCCCAATAGCAAACAAGGATAAAACACTCATTATAGCAAGAACTAAAAATGGAGTTAAAAGAAGGTCTAAGCTATCTGGGATAAACTTTCTAAGTCCCCTCTCGAGTTTTGCTCCAATAAATCCAGAGATAAAGGCAGGTAAGACTGTTCCTTGATATCCTACAACAGGAATAAAACCAAACATTATTATAGGGCTTGCATCTCCACTTGCTACTTGATAAGCATTTGGAAGATTTGGATGAACAAGCATAAGTCCCAAAACAATACCTATAACTGGACTTCCTCCAAAAACTTTAAAGGCTGACCAAGCTACAAGCGCTGGCAAGAATGCAAAAGCTGTATCTGTTAAAATCTGAGTCCACATCAAAAAGTTAGGTGAAATATCATCAGGTGTCATAGAAAAAATCGCAAGAACTTCTTCTTGAGTTAATAAACCCCTAAGACCCATAAATAGTCCTGTCGCAACAAGAACTGGAATTATAGGAACAAAAACATCACCAAAAGTTTTGATTGCTCTTTTTAGTGGGTTCTTTTGATTTTTTGCCTTGTTTGCCTTTGCCTTATCGGAAATCTCAGAAAAATCATCTGATCTTCCTTCCATTTGTTCATAAGCATCATAGACCTTGTTTACAGTGCCAGTTCCAAAAATAATCTGTAACTGACCTTCATTAAACATTGCCCCCTTTGCTCCTTCGACATTGTTGGCAAGGTCCATATCAATCTTATCCTTATCGTAAACCTCAAGTCTAAGTCTTGTAGCACAATGAGCTACGGAAGAAATATTTTCCCTACCGCCAGAAGCTTTTATAACTTCACTAACCGCTTTTTTGTAATCCATAATTTCTCCTTAAAAATATATTAAAATTCATATTGGGAACGGTTCCGTTAATTACATTATAACAAAAACGTTTCCAATGTCAAATTATTTTAAATACTTCTATTTATCTGTTATTATTAAAGTTGGAGGAATATATGGCAACTATAAATGACATTGCTAAAAAAACTGGACTTTCAAAATCTACTATATCAAGATACCTAAACCAAGGTTCAGTTAGTAAAGCCAGCAGAAAAAAGATTAAACAAGCTATAGAAGAATTAGGTTATATTCCAAACTCCTACGCAAGAAATCTTAAAATATCAAAGACAAATACCATAGGAGTTATCATTCCAAACTTCATAGGATATACTAAAAACACTTCTCTAAATGCAATAAATATTTATCTAAAAGATACAGACTATTCAATGCTTATATCATGTTCAAACGACGATATGAGACAAGAAGTTAGGATTATAGATGAAATGGTAAGGCTAAATGTAGACGGAATTATACTATTTGCATCAAACATCAGCCAAAAGCACATAGAAACTCTAAATAATCTAGATATTCCAGTTGTGATTTTCGGACAAAATCTCGATAAGTTCATATCAATTACAGCTGACGATTATACAGCAGGTAGGCTAATGGCATCCTACATAAAGGAACTTAACCACAAGGAAATTACTTATTTTGATGTTGGGGATTATGATATTGCCGTTGGAAATAGATACAAGGGACTATTATCCATACTAAAGGATACAGATATAAAAATAAACCACCACCATGCTGATTTCACCAAACAAACCGCCTATGAAAGGGCAAAGGAAGTTGTAGATAAAGAAAACTCTACCCTATACATAGGTGCAACTGATAATATAGCTTTCGGCATAATAGAGGCCCTAAGAGAAAAAAATATAAAAATCCCAGATGAGATATCTGTTACAGGTTTTGGCGACTATGAGATATCTCCTTTGATAAATCCACCACTTACTACAGTCGCCTTTTCCTATGAAAAACTAGGAAAGCTTGCCATAGAAAGTTTGATTGATGCTATTGAGGGGAATAAATCTATAAAAGCTAAACAAGTTGAACCTAAGCTTATAGTTAGAAGTTCTTGTAAATAGCTCGTATAAAATAAAGGAAAAATTATGAAAAAATACTATTTCAAAGAAAAGTTTTTTAAGATAACAGACCACTATCCAATCTTAGATGAAAATGGCAAAAAAGCCTTTTATGTAGATCAAAAACTCAAATTTATCGGCTACAAGGTAAGAGTATCTGATGAAAATCGTAAGGAGATTTTATCTATAGATAGGGAATTTAAACCCTTCTTACCAACCTACAAGGTGGATTTTACTGACAAAAATAAAGCTTCTATGAAAATTAAGGCAAACCTAAGTATCTTTAGAAAGTCAATTGATGTTATAATGGATAATGATAGGATTAATCTTAGCGGAAATTTCTTCGATTATGAGTTTAAGATAAGATATAAGGGCGAAACTATAGGCGAAGTTACGAAAAAGATTTTATCAATAACCGACCAATATGAGCTTACAGTTTACGATGAAAATTATACCCTTGAGCTCATTATCCTTTGTCTATGCTTAAATAACATCAAAGATATGGAGCTAGAATCTTCTAGGAACAATAATAATTAAAGGAGAAAATATGGAAATTACAACAATAACTAACTACATCAAAAACTTGGTAGAAACCCCATCACCTACTGGTTTTACCAAACTTTGCGAAAAATACTTGATGGACGAATTTAAAAGTCTAGGCTATGAGCCTTACCAAACAAACAAGGGAAATGTTGTTGTCCCAATAGTCGAGGGAGATAAAAACGGACTTTTATTATCTGCTCACATAGATACACTTGGTCTAATGGTTAGAAGTATCAAAGAAAATGGTAGACTAAAAGTTACAGGTCTTGGCGGCTATCCATTTTCTTATGCAGAGGGAGAAAATGTAACAATCCATACTAGATCTGGCAAAGAATTTAGTGGAGTATTTAGACTTAACGAACCTGCTGTTCATGGATCAAGAGATCCACAAGAATCAAAAAGAGACGAAGAAACAATGGAAGTTGTCCTAGATGAGATAACTAGAAGTGATGAAGAAACCAAAGCTTTAGGTATAGCTAACGGTGACTTTATTTCCCTAGATCCAAGATTTAGACAGGCAAATGGCTTCATCAAATCTAGACACTTAGATGATAAGGCATCTGCAGGTGTTCTTTTAGCCCTCGCTAAGGAAATCAAAGAAAAGAATATCAAAATCAACAGACCTCTATACATGGAGTTTACAATCTATGAAGAAGTCGGTCATGGTGCAGCAAGCGGCCATCCAAAAGGAATTACTGACATGGTTGCAGTTGATATGGGAGTTGTCTATGACGATTTAACTTGTGATGAAACTATGGTTTCTATTTGTGCCAAGGATTCAACAGGTCCTTATAACTATGATTTGACAAATGAACTTGTAGATTTAGCCATAAAACTTGACATAAACTACGCCCTTGATATTTATCCTTTCTATGGATCAGATGCATCTGCAGCTATTGCAAGTGACAACGACTTCCGTCATGCCCTTGTTGGAAGTGGTGTCGCTGCAAGTCACGGCTACGAAAGAACTCATGAAATGGGACTTATGGGCCTATATAATTTGTTATTTAACTTTGTTCAAAAGTAAATATCATCTCTTAACTGTATCTTGTAATTAAACAAATTTGTTATATAATATAGGTAAGCAAAAGGGAGTAGCCCAATTATTTAATCGTCAAAACGGAAAATTTCCCGGTTAAATAAACCCTAAAAGGTGGCAAGACTTTTGGCATGTATTTGCCAAAAGTTTTTTTTATATCTTTTGCAAATATTAATGGAGGAATTATGGACTATAAAGGAAGTTTAAACGAAGTAATCAAAAAACATAATAGTGACCCAAATCGTGGTCTTACTTCCGATGAAGCCAAACAAAGACTTGAGAAGTTCGGTCCAAATGTGATCGAGTCTTCAAACAAAAAATCTTTGGCTAAGAAAATCATCGAACAAATAGCAGACCCTATGGTTATCCTTTTGGTATTAGCTGCAATAGTATCAGCTTTCACTGGAGATGCGATAGAAGCTATAATTATCGTTGCTATAGTTGTAATCAACGCTATTATGTCAATTATTCAAGAAGGTCGTGCTGAAGATTCTGTAGCTGCCCTTCAAAAAATGAGCTCGCCCGAAGCAACCATCATTAGAGATGGCGGAAGAAAAAAAGTAAAAGCAGAAGAACTCGTCCCTGGAGATGTAGTAATCATAGAAACAGGAGATATTATTCCTGCTGATATGAGACTTTTAGAGTCAAGCAACCTACAAATTGATGAGTCTTCCCTAACAGGAGAATCAGTCGCTGTAGAGAAAGATTCTAGTGTAGAATTTGATAGCGAAGTAGGAATTGGAGATAGAGATAACTTTGCCTTTTCTTCATCAATAGTAACCTACGGTCATGGTAAAGGACTTGTGACAGCTACTGGAAGCGAAACTGAAATCGGTAAAATTGCAACAAGTCTTGAAAGTGTAGAGGCTAAAGATACTCCTTTACAAAAACAACTCAAAAAACTATCCAAACTATTGGCAATACTTGTTGTAATAGTATGTATCCTAGTATTTGTTGTAGGATACTTTAGATCTAATATGGATATTCTAGAAAACTTTATGGTTGCCGTATCCCTTGCAGTTGCAGCTATACCAGAAGGTTTGACAGCTGTTGTAACAATAGTACTATCAATCGGTATGAACAGGATGGCAGAAAGAAAAGCTATTGTTAAGAACCTTCTTTCAGTAGAAACTCTTGGTTCTACTACAGTAATCTGCTCAGATAAAACTGGAACTTTAACTCAAAACGAAATGACTATAACAAAAGTCTATACTAATGGAGATGAGTTCGAAGTAGAAGGATCTGGCTATGAACCAAAAGGTGACATAAGAGATGCTAGCGGAGAAGTAGTAAATGATCACAATCAAATAAAACTTCTTATGACAATCGCAAGTCTATGTAACGATGCCAACCTGATTAGAGAAAATGATACCTACAAGATAACAGGTGACCCTACAGAAGGGGCAATGCTAACATTTTCTGAAAAATGGAACATCAACCAAGAAAATCTAAACGAAAAACATCCAAGACTTGAAGAAATTCCATTCGATTCTACAAGAAAGATGATGACAACCTTCCACGAAATTGACGGCAAAAATTACGGATATACAAAAGGTGCTCCAGACGTTGTAATAGATAAATGTTCAAAGACCCTTGTAAACGGAGAAATAGTAGACTTTACAGATGATCTAAAGAAAAAAGCACTAGAAGTTAATACAAGTCTTGCAAGCCAAGCTCTTCGTGTTATGGCATATTCCTTTAAACCAATGGAAACACTTGATACAGAAATAACTAGTGAAAATATAGAACACGATATGGTCTTTGTTGGTCTAACTGGAATGATCGATCCACCAAGGCCAGAAGCAAAGGCTGCCGTCAAAGAATGCCACGCATCAGGTATTGATGTTGTAATGATTACAGGAGACTATTTTGAAACAGCTCTAGCTATCGCCAAAGAACTTGGTATAGCTACAAGTCGTGACCAAGCTATGCAGGGAAGTGATCTAAACGATAAAACAGAAGCAGAAATTCGTGAGATAGTTAAAACTAAGAGAATCTTTGCTAGAGTTTCCCCAGAAAATAAAGTTCAACTTGTAAAGGCCCTCCAACAAAATGGAGAAATAGTAGCCATGACAGGTGATGGAGTAAACGATGCTCCAGCTATCAAAAATGCTGACATTGGTATATCAATGGGTATAACAGGAACTGATGTTGCAAAAGATACTGCAGATATGATTCTTGTAGATGACAACTTCGCTACAATTGTAAATGCAGTCGAAGAAGGAAGAGTAATATTTTCAAATATCAAGAAATTTGTATCCTTCCTCCTATCATGTAACATAGCTGAAGTATTGATAGTATTCTTATCAATCCTATTTGGACTTCCTAGTCCTCTTACCCCAATCCAACTTCTATGGTTAAACCTTGTAACAGATGCCTTCCCAGCCCTAGCTTTAGGTGTTGAGCCAGCTGAGCCAGGTATCATGGAAGAAGATCCAAGAGATCCAAACTCATCTATTATTTCAGGTAGAACAAGAACAGACCTTATAGCTCAATCAATATTTATAACTGTTGCAGTCCTTGCAGCTTATGTAGTTGGGCTTAAGTTTATCTTCCCTGACTCAATAGAAGGTGCTCATACAATGGTATTTGCAACACTTATAACAAGCGAACTACTAAGAGCCTTCTCAATTAGGTCAAACAAGTTCACTCTAAAAGAATTAGGCTTTGGATCAAACCCACAACTAATAAAGGCAACACTCTTATCATTTGCCCTATTATTACTTGTAATGTATGTTCCAGTTTTAAGAGACTTATTTGAAGTTGTATCTCTAACTTGGGAATGGCTACCAGTATTAGCTCTTGCCCTAATTCCATTAGTATTAGGAGAAGTAGCTAAAGTTATCAGAAGAAATAACAAATAATTTGTAGAAATACAAAAAGGAGAAGTCTAACACTTCTCCTTTTTATTTACTAAATTTTATTTTTCATATCTTCTGAAGAAAAAATATCCTACAATTACACTAATAACTGAAAGACCAATGACGTACATATATCCAAAGTTCCAATTTAATTCTGGCATATTTACAAAGTTCATCCCATACCAACCGGTTATAATGGTGATTGGTGTAAATATCGCTGTAATAACAGTAAGTATCTTCATAGTGTTATTCATAGACAAATCCATCTTGGATGCGTACGAATCCTTTACATTTGTTATATAATCACTCAAGTAGGATATATTTGAAGAATATCTTTCCACCCTAAAAGCAATCGACTTTAAGTGTTTTATATCATCATCGTCGAAAATTTCGTTATCATTTTCCATAAGGATCTCTAAAGTATCTAAAAGTCTCTCATAAGAGGCATACATATTTAAAACCTTGTGTCTATTATCAGATATTATTTCTATACTATTGCTTGGCTTTCTATTTTTTATAATAGCATCTTCGACATTTGCGGTGGATGTTTTTATTTGATCAAAAATACTATTATGGTTTTCTATAAGGGCTGTAATAAAATATTTTAAAATCCTACCAGGAGATCTTGCATAAAACTTCTTCTTGAGCATCTTCCTAAAAGCTTCTTTGGTAGATAAGTCTCTATCGTACATATCTACTATTATAAGTCTATTATTTTCTATATAAAAACCTATAAGATCTGAAGTTTCAAGATATCCCATTATATCAAATATCTCAAGGATTGCAAAAGTATAAGTATCCTCCACTGCCACATAGGACTTTTTAGAATTGTCTGTTGACAAAAGATCAATAATAGCATGATCTAACTTATAGGTCCTAGCAAAATCTAGAAAGCTATCCCTACCCAAATACATCAGATAAAAATCATCATCTTCTAAAACATCATAAAAGCTAGACCTATCTACTATCTCAAAACCATTATCCGTATCAAACTTGTAAATAAATTCCATCTTCCCTCCTAAACATTCAGGAAATTTTATATCTTTACTAATAATATAATAACTATATGAATTAGGATTGAAAATGTCAAAAGATATATCCAACTAAAAAAGGGCTTTGTTAGCCCTTTTTTTAATAAATTATATTCTTATTTGGCTCCCCTAATATCTTCCTTAGCGTGGATTAATTGGGTTACTATCTTGTTATACGGAGTAGTTATGTTGTGAGTTTTGCCTTTTTCTACTACTGCTCCGTTTATGAAGTCTATTTCTGTTTTTCTATTTCTTTTGATTAGGTCTTGATACATTGATGGGTAGTGGTCTTTGGCTTCTTCGGCTGATTTTAAAATGTAAGCCATCATTTCTTCATAGTCAAGCTTTATTCCTTCTGACCTTCCTACTTCTGTAAATTCTTTTACTAATTCACCTACGATTTCTTTAGATTCTTCTGATTCGAAGAATTCTCCTATAGTGCATTCCATAAGAGATGTCATGGAGTTCATTGTTCCATTTACCATTACTTTTCTCCAGATGGCAAACATTACATCTTCATCGTATTTGGCACCTAATCCTGCCTTATCTAAAAGATCTGCAATTTTCTTGCCATTTTCTTCATCACCGCCGATATTTTGAACATCTATTGTTCCCTTGCCTGTGATTTCTATTTCTCCTGGTGCATTTAGACCAGCCGCCCAAATTGTAACTCCCATGTTAATTTTATTTTTGTCTACAAATTTTTCTAAGATTCTTTCATGTCCCATTCCATTTAGTAGGCAAAGAATTTGAGTATCTTTTCCTATTATGTCTTCGATAGATTCCATCATGGATTCTAGGGCCATTGACTTTGTCATGACTACAACTAGATCAGCCTTTTTATCTGCTTCTTCTGGCTTCATTGCTTTTATTTTTATAGTATCTTCTACTTTACCAGAGACTTTGAGACCATTTTCGTTGATTTTTTTAATATGATCATCCCAATAGTCTAAAAGTATTACCTCGCTGTCTGTATTTTTTTGTATATGATAACCAATGGTAGAGCCCATAGCTCCACTTCCTGCTATATAAACTAACATATAATCTCCTTTGTATTTCTAAAAGTTTTCTACTCTTAGTTTATACCCAGAAAGTGAGATTTTTCAAAGTCCTAGGACAATACCAAGTATCGCTCCTGCGATAATTATAAATATAGGATTTATTTTCTTAAATTTTAGTAAAACCGTCAAAAATACTGCAAATATAATCACAGGTATTGGTTTTATTAGAGAAAATATATTCATACTAGTCCTAAAGGCTTCTATGTTAAATAAGGTCGCAACTAAAACAGAGCTCATTGCTCCAAGAATAAGTCCTGCCGTTGCAGGTCTTAGAGTAACAAAGGCATCTTTTACTATTTTTGATGATTTAAATTTATCCATAGCCCTTGCTATTAATAAAATGATAATAACAGGGCCTGTTATTAATGATATTGTGGCTAAGATTCCTCCCCAAAATCCATAAGCGTTGATTCCAGCGTAGGTTGACATGTTTATTCCGATAGCGCCAGGTGTTGATTCAGATACAGCTATCATATCTAAAAGCTCTTCACTAGAAAAATATCCAAACTTCTCTCCAAGCTCATACAAGAAAGGAATTGTCGCCATCCCTCCTCCTACTGCAAATATCCCAACCTTAAAAAACTCCCATACTAATCTAAGCATTGATATTTCTCCTTCCTAAAAGCATTCCAAAGATAGCCACACTTATTACGATTATTATTGGAGAAATTGACAAAAAAGCGATAGCTATAAAGGTCAAAAGAAAAATCATAAACTTTATCTTGGTATTGGCATTTTTTTTGACCATATTTATGACAGAATAAAAAACTAAGGCACAAACTGCTACCCTAATTCCAACAAAGGCGTGCTGAATTATGGCAAGGTGACTAAAGCTTTTTAAAAATTTTGCAATAATATTTATTATAATTATAGATGGTGTGATAAATCCAAGACTTGCAACTATACCGCCAATATTGCCACAAACCTTGTATCCACAAAATGTAGATGTATTTATGGCAATGATCCCTGGAGTAGATTGACCGATAGCATAGTAATCTAGAATTTCTTCATGAGTTGCCCGTTTCTTATCTTCCACAACCTCTCTTTCCAAAAGAGGTAACATAGCATATCCTCCGCCAAAGGTGAAAAGACCCAGTTTAGCAAAAGTTAAATAAAGTTCTAATAGTTTATTCATATACACTCCTTAATCCTAATTATATAATAAAACGTACTTTAGGAAAAGAAGGATCCTCCTATGGTATAATGGTGTTAAATATAGTTGTTATTACATAAAAACAGAAAGGAATGAAATGAAATCCCTAATATTTGATATAGATGGAACAGTGCTTGACTCCATGCACATATGGATAGAGCCAATGGATAGGATATTTGCCAAATATAATTTTAAATTAAGCGACTTACCTAAAGAGAGAAAAGGAGAGATTGAGGCTCTTCCCTTTGAGGCCATGTGTGAATTTATAGCGGAAAATGTAGCTTGTGATATGAGTAAGGATGAGGTTATTAAGTATTTCGTAGACAATTTGGAAAACGCCTATAGAAACGAACTTCTTCCAAAAGATGGTGCGGTAGATTTTATAAAAGATTTAAAGGATGCTGGCTACAAGATTTCTGTGGCATCATCTACTGATTATGTTTACTTGGAACCTGCCTTAAAGCGAATCAGAATATATGACTGTTTCGACTTTTTTGCAACACCTGATATTACAAAAATGAAAAAATCAGATGATAGTTATTGGAAGTATTCTATTGATAAACATAAGAAAAAACCAGAAGATATAGTTTTATTTGATGATGCTTTATATGCAATAAAGGCATCTAAAAAATCAGGTATTAAGACAATCGGAGTAAAAGATTTTCCTTGGAATGAAAATGAATGGGAACATATAAAAAATGAAGCTGATACCTACACTGATAGAATAAGTGCTATTAGCATAGATGAAATTGAAAGTTTATAAATCTAAAATACAAAATCCTAACCCTGAATATGAGGTTAGGATTTTTCTCTTATAATGTAATTTTAGCTATTAGTCTGAGGTTTTTTCTTCTAGTTTTTTGACCTTTTTTCTTAGTAAAATAAGGCTTAATATCCCCTTGAAGTTTGATGTCAAGCTCATAGATATCCAAACTCCGTGAACACCTAATATCGGCATTAGGATAAGGGAGATTGGAATCCTAGATGTATTCATAACAAGACCAATGATTGCTGGAGTCTTTGTATCTGATAGTCCATTAAATGCTCCTGCTAGTCCTATTTCTGTAGCCATCATGAGCTGACTTAGGGAAAGAATTAATAGATAGTCTGAGCCAAGCTTAATTGCCTCGCTATCTTCTGGTGTAAAGATTGTAAATAGTCCGTGTCTAAAGACAAATAAAAATAAGCTTGCCACAAGACCTATACCCATTACAAGTTTTAAACTAACTTTTATGACTTCTATAACTCTCTTAAACTTCTTTGCTCCGTAGTTTTGCCCAACCAAAGCTTGGATTCCAACTTGGATACCCTCAGTTGTATTCCATGATATTGATTCAAGTTGAGATCCAATAGATGCAACAGCGACCGGTACAGGTCCAAAGCTTGCCATAAATCTATTAAGGATCATAGATATAGCTGCATGAAAACCACTTAGAACTCCTGCTGGTAGACCTAACTTAAATATTTCAATTTGCCAATTTTCTTTATAGTCAATCCTTGTAATAGCCTTTTTTATCAGACCATCCTTACTTAAAGTTACAAATAAAAAAGTAATTGTAACAAGGATTTGACTTAGGATAGTAGCTATAGCAGCTCCCTTTATGCCAAGGGCAGGCATTATCCCAAATCCAAAGATAAACAAAGGATCTAGTACCATGTTAGCAACAAGACCAATAGCATTTATCTTAAAGGGTGTTAGCGAATCTCCAAGAGCTGTAAAAGATTGGGAGAACATTGGATTTATAAAGAAAAAAATCATCCCACATCCTACGATAAATAAATACTCTTTGGCAAAAACCTCAGCAGCTTCTCCCAGCTTATAGGCTTCTATGAATATATTTCTAATCAAAAGAACAAAAATAGTAAATACAAAACCTATAATAAGTGCTTGGATCATGCCGTTATTTATAACTCTAACCGTTTCCTTTTCATTCCCTTGACCAAAAGATTGAGATGCATATACTCCAGTACCAACTTTTGAAATAAGTCCCAAAGAATTGGCAATCCAAAATACAAATCCTGCAATTCCTACTCCAGCCACTGCATCTGTTCCAAGTTTTGCTATCCAAATCGTATCTACAAATCCATAGGCTATTTGAATAAAAGCAGTCAAGGCAAGAGGTATAGAAAGTTTGACCAAAGTTTGCCAAATATCTCCCTTAGTTAAATCTAGTTTCTGGTTCATAAACCCTCCTTTCCATTTATCTATATTTCATACAAATTTCATAATATCTAACTATTGAACAACTATTTTGTCTACTTGTCAAAGTCTTTTGCCATATTTTTATGCTTTTCTCATACTTTTATAAATAGTATAGTATATTTTATGAAAACACAAAGAGAAAATATGTTGGAAGAAAAACTTTATATGGTAGATGATGACCTAAAAGAAAGACTTTATAGGGCAAGAAGAATCCTTCAAAAGCTAAATAAAGCTATCACTAGAGAAGAAATCCAAGAAATTTCAAGAGAACTTTTCGCTAAATTCGGAGATTCCTCAATCACACCTCCCTTTAGGTGCGATTATGGGTCAAATATCTATATAGGTGACAGTTCATATTTTAATTACAACACTTCCTTAGTAGATGTAGCAGAAATTAGAATTGGCGATAATGTCTTGGTAGGACCCGATTGTGGATTCTACACAGCAGAGCATCCTATTGATCCTTACGTTAGAAAAATAGGAGTAGAATTTGCTAGAAAAATAATAGTCGAAGATGATGTGTGGATTGGGGGACATTCAGTTATAAAATCTGGCGTAACAATTGGCAAAGGTTCAATAATAGGGGCAGGATCAGTTGTAACGAAAAATATCCCAAGTGGGGTAATAGCTTTTGGCAATCCTTGTAAGGTCTATAGAAAGATAGATAAAAAGGATCGTGATTACTGGATGAAGAAACTAAACGACTTCTGCGATTCGTACCCTGACTTAGTTTCGGAATAGACTTTTAGAAACTAATTTTTATAAAATTTATTGATTAAATCCTTTAATTATACTAGATTTTGTGATTTATATTAATAATTTTACATTTATGATAGGTATTATCACTTTTCAAATTTGATTATTTGTAGTATAGTTTACTATTATATTAGCTAATTAAAGTTAGTGTATTAGGGACTATCATCTTTTAGTCCTGAGTAGAAAAGGAGAAAATAATGGAAAAATTGAACAATATTATAGGAGGTATAAACTCGGTCTTATACTTTCCTATTCTAGTTATTTTATTAATAGCAGTTGGCATCTACTTTACAATAAGAACAGGTTTTATCCAAGTGAGCCTTCTTAAAGAGGCTTTTAAGGTAATCAAGGAAAAACCAGATGATAAGTCAGATGTATCAAGCTTTCAAGCTCTGATGATTTCAACAGCATCTAGAGTTGGTACAGGTAATATTGTCGGTGTATCTTCTGCTATATGTCTGGGCGGTTACGGTGCAGTCTTTTGGATGTGGCTAGTTGCTATAATTGGATCAGCATCTGCCTTTGCAGAATCAACTCTTGCTCAAATGTATAAGAAAAAAGGGAAACACAGTTCTTATGGTGGACCTTCATATTACATAGAGGAAGGACTTAAAAGCAGAAAGCTCGGCGTAATATTTTCTATAGCTCTTATAGTTTGTTATGCTGTTGGATTTAATATGCTTGCAAGCTATAATCTCCAACAATCTTTTAACAGTTATTCTATTTATAACCCTAATATTACTCCAAAAATTATAGGATTAATATTTGCAGTAGCTGTAGCTATTGTAATCCTCGGTGGTGGAAAGAGAATAATAAAGATTACTCAAAGTTTAGTTCCTTTTATGGGAATAATATTTGTTTTAGTTTCTTTAATCATGATCGGTATTAATATTACAAGAATACCAGAAGTTTTCAGAAAAATTATAGAAGATGCCTTCAACTTCAAGGCAATATTTTCCGGCCTTGCAGGTTCTTCCATGATTTTCGGTATGAAAAGGGGTCTATACTCAAACGAAGCTGGTATTGGTTCTGCTCCAAATGCTGCAGCTTCCGCTAAAGTTAGCCATCCAGTAAAACAAGGACTTGTACAAATGATTTCTGTATTTATAGATACTCTCATTATTTGTTCATCAACAGCCTTTATGGGACTTAGCTCTGGCGTTGTTCCTAGTCCCGAACTAGACGGTTCTCCCTTTATTCAAGAGGCCTTGGCAAGTGTATTTGGCAACTTTGGTTTTTACTTTATCACAGCTTCTCTAGTTTTATTTGGATTTACAACCTTTATAGGAAACCTATATTATGTAGATTCAAATTTTGATTATCTACTAGGAAAAGAGTTAGAAGAAAAGCAAAGAATTCCTTATAGAATAATAGCAGTGCTTTTGATCTTTCTAGGTGCTATCCAAGAACAGTCCTTCGTATGGAACCTAGCAGACCTATTTATGGGAATCATGGCGCTTATAAACTTGCCAACTATAGTTATCCTATCAAATAAGCTGATGGCTTGTCTAAAAGATTACAAAAAACAAATGAAAAACGGAAAAGACCCTGTATTTATCTCAAAAAATATAGGCATGACAGAAAATTTAGATTATTGGAAATAAAGTAAAACCGGATTTGATTCCAGTCAGACTATTGACAAAGTGATAAAATCCAAAAGTAAGCGTTCCATTCGGAAGAAATTTTAAGAAATTCAAATTGAAATAATGCGCCCGTAAATCGCACCGTTTGAGCATTAGCGAGTTTGCGATTTACAGTATTATGAGATTTAGAATTTCTAAATTTCTTTAGCTTAGTAAGCGTTTTTGGATTTTGTCTACGCTCTGACCGGATTTAATTCCGGTTTTTTACTTATAAATTTTTACATAAAAAAAGGCAAGACACAAATTAGTCTTGCCCGATTCCTCTTTTATTCACCGTCTATATATTTAGCTTTAAGTTTTAGAGCTGATGGGCAAACTGCTATACCACCATCTCCGGTTTCTCTTAGTTTAGAAGGAAGTACATCTCCGACATTCTTTAGGGCATGTACAGCTTCATCAAATGTTACTATCATTTTTACATTGGCCATAGCCATATCAGCACTTGCTAGAGCATTCATAACTCCGTTTGCATTTCTAAGGTTACATGGGAATTCTACCATTCCGCCTATTGGGTCACAAACAAGACCTAAAATATTTAGAATTGCTGCTGTAGCTGCATTTTCTTGGATTTGAATGTCATATCCTCTTAGGAAACATACTGCTGCTGCCGCCATAGCTGCTGCAGATCCTGTCTCTGCTTGACATCCTCCCTCAGCTCCTGCAAATGTAGCATTGTCAAATATGACTTGACCTATTTCACTAGTAACTAGAAGTGCTTTCTTAAGCTCTTCATCACTGTATCCATATTTGTGATACATGGTCATAAGAGTTGCTGGAAGAATACCTGATGATCCAGCTGTTGGAGCAGCTGCTATTATTCCCATAGCTGCGTTGATTTCAGATGTTGATAGAGCCATAGCCATAGCTAAAGCTGGAGTTTCTCCAAGAACTGATTCTCCTTTTAGAAAATAATCATGCATTGACTTGGCATTTCCACCAGTCATTCCTGTTACTGAAATCACTTCTGTATCAAGAGCTGCTTGAGCAGATTTTTTCATAACATCTAGAGTTCTTTGAAGTCTATCCCAAATCTCTTCTTCGCTTTTTCCAGAAATTTCTATTTCGTCTTCTAAAGCAAGTTGCCAAAGTTCTTTATTTTCTTCTTTGCATCTTTCTTTTAATAATTTCATTGTTGTTAACATATTATACACCTATATATTTAATAAAGGTAAAGTCTTTACCTTCCCTAATCTTTTGCAAAACGTCGTCCCTTAGAGGTTCGTCGAGTTCGCAAACTAGCATCACATTATCATCTTCTTTTATTGTTTTCATTGTATTAATGTTATACCCATTATCGAAAAGTATTCCTGATACAAAAGCGATTACTCCCTTTTGCTCACCATAAGCCATAAATAAGGTTGGCTTGTTTGCTTTAAACTCTATAGCGTTGCCATTGATATTTGTAATAACTATGGCTCCTCCACCTATTGAAGAACCTTGAACAGAAAGGTCGCTTCTATCTGGATATTTGAAAACAATTTTTACTGTATTTGGATGAACATCTCCCAAATCAGTTTCAACAAAGGTATATTTTATACCTTCTTTATCAGCATACTCGAAAGAATTGATAATTCTTTCATCTTCTGGGTCAAAACCCAATACTCCACCAACTAGAGCCCTATTTGTTCCATGTCCCTTATAAGTTTTAGCAAAAGAACCATGTAGATAGAAGATAACTTCATTGAAATTTCTATCTACCATGCGTCTAGCTGTGTGTGCTATCTTACAAGCTCCAGCTGTGTGTGAGCTTGATGGACCAACCATGTTTGGCCCAATTATATCGAATGTAGAAACGTTAACTGTCATAATTCCTCCTTAATTTACATAAGGGCGTACAAAAACTGTCGCCCTTATTTTTTTGCAAAGGTAAGAAAACTTTTTAAGCTTTCGCATCATTAACTGGCGCTGGTTGCCAGTCTTTTTTACCTAATATATTTTTATTATAGATTTTATCAACTGCAACTGCAATTGCAGTGTCTCCAGAAATGTTGGCAGCTGTACCAAATGAATCTTGTGTTAGATATAAGGTAATCAACAAACTTGCCATTGTAGATTCTGGTGAAATTCCTACAACTGGTAGGAATGGTAGGGCACTCATAACTGCTCCACCTGGTGCTCCTGGTGCTGCAACCATTGCAATACCAAGAATTGCTATTAGTCTTAGGATAAGACCGTATGAGTGAGGCATATCGTACATTGTCAAGATTGTAAATGTACAAGCTGTAATTGTTATCATTGAACCTGGCATGTGAACTGTTGCTCCCAAAGGAATAACAAAATCACGAATTTCACGGCTTACTCCGTTATTTTCAGCACATTGTAAGTTAACTGGAATAGTTGCTGCTGATGATTGTGTACCAACCGCTGTCAAATAACCTCTTATTTGGTTTTTGATCATTGTAAATGGATTCTTGCCTGTATATGATCCTGATAAGATAAATAACACAGATACATATACTAAGTGTAGAGCTATTACACATAGGAATATCTTCCAGAATATTGATAATACTGCAAATACGGAACCTGATTTTGCCATTTTTGCAAAGTTACCTAAGATAAAGAATGGAAGTAATGGAACTATAGCTGTTCCCAAAACCTTTGTAATAACTATATTAAATTCGCTAACTGCATGGTATAAAACTTCACCTTGTTTAGTTTTTCTAAGCCAAGAAATTGAAATACCAAGCATAAAAGCAAATATAATAGCACTAGTAACATCAAAGAATGGTTTGATAGGAACTTCAAAGAATGGATCTAAGGTAAGCCCTTCTGAGTTTTGAATAGCTGCAACTTGTTCTTTTGAAATAAATCCAGGAAAGATCGCCTTTGACATGAAGTAAGAAAGTGATCCACCGATTAGGGTTGATAGATAAGCTAAACCTACTGTAACTCCCAAAAGCTTTCCTGCACCCTCACCTAAATCTGCTATACCTTTAGTAACAAATGCTAAAATCATAAGTGGGATTATGAAATTTAGAAATGCTCCAAAGATAGACGAGAATGTAATTGTAATTCTAACAAACCAATCTGGTAGGTAAAGTCCTACCAATATACCGACTAAAATACCTAAAATCATTCTAGGTATTAGCCCTATTTTCTTAATCGCTTGCATTTAAACTCCTTTTATTTTATTTTTTTGTAAACCTTTGCAAGTTTATAAGAAAGTGCTATGTAATAATGTCTTATGATATGTCCTAAATATTTCCTTAAATTATCTCCAAGAAATACTATTCATAATTTGCACCTTCAGTTTCATATTATACAAGTAAATTATATTATTGTCAAACATTTTTTAAAACGTTTTCTTTGTTAGCTAAAATACAATATTTGTTTAGTATTTCTTGAACTTACCTTTATTTAAAACTTTATCCTTATAATGTACAAAGCAAAATAAACATATTTGTTTTTTTATCCAAGCATTTTCCTAGCGATTAAGGTCTAAATCTAACCAAACCTTGGGCTGTGTATTCTGTTACAATCTCTCCTTCTGGATTAGCTGCTGTCATTTTAAAATCGACCAAGCCGTCTTTTCCAGGGATTCTTTCTTTCTTTGCTACTATTTCTACTTTGACCTTATATCTTGTATTAGCCAAAACAGGTTTAATCCATTTACAAGAAACTACAGCAGTTCCTGCTATAATACCATCTCTATCTATGCCTGTCCTAACCCACGCTCCCCACAAGACTAAGTTAGCATAAGCTCCTGGCGCAATTATCTCACCAAATCTACTCTCACTAGCTAATTTTTTGTCAATGTGGATGTCCCTAGGGTCATATTTCTTTGATACTTCTATAATCTCTTCTTCTGTAAATATTACATCTTCTATTTCTTCATCAAAAACTTGTCCAATTTCATAATCTTCAAAAAACATATATCCTCCTGCTTATTTATTACCCCAAATAGAAAAAATCTCGCAAAATTCTCTTATGAGATTATAAACATTACAATATATTTTCTTATGATTTTTCTAAGGAAACAAATCTTCCCTAGTTTACATTTCTTCCTTGCAAATAAAATCTATTAGATCCTTGTATAGCTTTTTTTCTCAAACTCTCGATAGATCCAGAATTTTTTCTATTAATTATGAGAGAAATTTCTGTTTCATCAAAAAAAGTAAGCATTTCAAAGTCGCCGTCGCTATCTCCTCCAACCATTATAGGTCCATAGTTCCTGTTATTTTTTATAAATTCATTTATAGTTCTTACTTTTCCTTCTCTGATAGTTATAGGGAACTTCCTATCAAACTTAGGAAGGATTCTTCCCTCGTCATCTTTCATAAGTCTTAGACCTAATACTTTTTTCTTATCCATCCTATAGGTATTATCTTTATCTGTAGCAAAGGCTCTTACTATATCTATAAAAGAAGCTGAAACTATGTAGCAATCTATGCCATTTTCCTCAAAACTCTTGTAGAGATCAACCATTCCATCCAAAACTCTTATCCCTACAAAATATTTTATAGAAACTCTCCCTGCCTTGGATTTGATATCTGGCGATGTGAGTTCTTCTACTCTTATTTTTTCCCTTTTCATAGATTCGAAGGCTCTCTTACAAAGAGAATATACTTCCTCGCTTTTATAATTTTTTAATAAAAAGCTCATCCAACAATAAGGATCTTCTGCATTTTTATCATAAACACTTGCCCTGTACCTATAAAGCATCTTTGTTACAAATTCCTTGTAATAATCTGTTTCTTTTACCTCACATATGCTCATGCCCCCTTCAAAAGTATTGAGATTGTTATAAAGTTTTTCATAAGACGATTTTATATCTTTGGAGATAAGATCTATATTTACTCTTTGATTGCAAGTATTGTTAAATCTACTGTCGTAGTCTTTTTTATCAACATTTTTCCTAATCAAATCATAAAACTCATCTGGATTCATCTTAAAGGTTACATTCGTCACCATATAGTATAAAAGAGCTTCTTCGACATCTCCTATTATAGATGTATTATCCCAATCAAAAACAGCAAAGGGTTTATGGTTTTTGTTATAAGTCTTGCTATCCTTACCATGCTTTTCTATAAGTTTATTAATAGCCTGGAAGTTTTTATCCTCCCAGGCCAATTTCTTAATATAAGTCTTCATTTATAATCTTAGACCATCTTTCTTGGGTCAACTATATTTTCAAACTCGCTATCTTTAACAAATCCCAGTTCTTTGTTAGCTTCTCTTAGGCTAAGTCCATTTTTGTGGGCAAACTTTGCAAGTTCTGCTGCCTTATCATATCCTATGTGTGGGCTTAGGGCAGTTACTAGCATGAGGGATTTTTCAAGATTTTCTTCTATCTTTTCATCATTCATACGCAAATCTTCTATCAAGTGAATCCTAAATGACTCCATAGCTTTAGTTAGAAGTTTGATTGATTTTACCATATTATAGATTATTAGTGGCATATAGGTGTTAAGTTCTAGCTGTCCACTAGCATTAGCGAGGCTTATGGCTGTATCATTTGCCATGACTTGGATAGCTACCATAGTTAGCATTTCAACTTGGGTTGGATTTACCTTGCCAGGCATTATTGATGATCCCGGCTCGTTAGCTGGTAGAATCAATTCCCCAATTCCAGTTCTTGGTCCACATGATAAAAATCTTAAATCATTTCCGATTTTGTTTAGATCTTCTGCGAAAACTTTAAGAGCTGAGTGACTTCTGGCAACTGCTTGTTTTGATGAAAGTCCAACAAACTTATTGCAATCAGCTACAAGTTTCAAACCAGTAAGCTCACTTAGCTTTTCAACCATAAGTTTGTCATAACCTTCTGGTGCATTTAGACCAGAACCAACTGCCGTTCCTCCTATTGGAATAAAACGCAAATCTTCTATTAAATTTTCTAAATAATCCTTATCCCTTCTAACAAGCTCAGCATAAGTTTTTATTTCATCTGACAAATATATAGGAGTCGCATCTTGCAAGTGAGTTCTTCCGGTTTTGATTACCCCTTCAAATTCCTTAGCTTTTTTATCTATTGCTTCTATAAACCTATCCATCTCTGGAAGGAGGTCTTTGCAAATTAATCCTAGACTTGCTAGATGAATCGCTGTTGGGAATGTGTCATTTGAACTTTGGGATTTATTTACATGATCGTTTGGGTGAATTAGATTTTCTCCTGCTTTTTCATTTGCAATATGAGCTATGACTTCGTTTACGTTCATGTTTGATTGAGTTCCCGAGCCTGTTTGCCAAACTGTTAGAGGGAAATTGTCAGAAAAATCCCCTGCCAAGATTCTATCTGCAGCATAGACTATGAGATCTTTTCTATTGTCGTCAATTTTACCTAACTTGTTATTTACAAGAGCTGCTGCTTTCTTTATCAAAACTAGAGCATGAATTTGCTCTTTAGGCATTTGATCTAAACCTTTTGGGAAATTTTGGTAGGATCTTTGAGTTTGTGCTCCCCAATATTTCTCCTCTGGAACTTCTATTTCACCTAAAGAATCTTTTTCTATTCTCATTGTCATAATTAGTCCTTGTTTATATGATCTTCATCCAGTATGCCTGGCTTGGTCATCTTTTCGTAATTTAGGATTTTATCTATCTCTTCTGTTGTCATTATTCCATCACGAATTAGAATTTCTCTTATAGGAGTTCCTGTTCTAAGAGATTCTTTGGCTACCTTGCTTGACTTATCGTAACCTATATGTGGAGCAAATGGTGTGATGATGGCAATAGAATTTTCCACTCTTTTTTCAAGTTTTTCCTTATCACTTGTGATTCCATCTATACAATTTGTATAAAGAGTATTTATAGCTCCCTTCAAGCTCTTAATTGATTCAAATATGCTATAGAATATTATTGGTTCAAATGCGTTTAGCTCAAGTTGTCCACCTTCAACTGCCATAGTTACAGTCATATCATTTCCAATAACTAAAAAGGCAACTTGATTTACTACTTCTGGAATTACAGGATTTACCTTACCAGGCATGATTGATGATCCTGCTTGCTTGGCTGGAAGGTTGTAATCGCTAATTCCTGTAGTAGGTCCTGATGATAAGAGCCTTAGGTCGTTAGCAATCTTTGAAAGGTTACTTGCAAGGGTCTTTAGAACTGAAGATGTAAATAGGAAACAATCAAGGTTTTGAGTTGCATCTACCAAGTCATCTGCTTGGCTTAAATCAAGATCACTAATCTCCTTTAGGGTTGGAACAACTTCCTTTATGTATCTACCATCTGCATTTAGACCTGTACCTATTGCTGTTCCTCCAAGGTTTAGATAAGAGAGTTGTTTTATAGCTGCATCAAGCCTTTCATAATCTCTTGAAATAACTTTTGAATAAGCTGTAAATTCTTGGCCGAGCTTTATTGGAACTGCATCTTGAAGTTGAGTTCTACCCATTTTTACATAAGAATCAAATTCTTTAGCTTTTTTGTCGAAAGATGCTATTAAGTTTTTAACTTCCATCTTAAGCTCATTTATATACCTAATTATAGCTATTTTTCCTGCTGAAGGAATTACGTCGTTAGTAGATTGACCCTTATTGACATGATCATTTGGATGAATATGTTCATAAGTTCCAAGTCCACCACCCAACAATTCATTGGCAATATTAGCTATAACTTCATTTACGTTCATATTAAACGAAGTCCCAGCTCCCCCTTGGATTGGATCAACCACAAAATTATCCAAGAATTCTCCAGCTAGAATCTTGTCACAAGCACTAACTATGGCATCCTTTTTCTTATCTGATAATATTCCTACTTTGTTATTTTCTATAGCACAAGCTTTTTTCACTTCAACTATAGCCTCTACCAAAAATGGATCCATATCCTTTCCTGTGATGTGGAAGTTATCAAGGGCTCTTTGGGCATTAGCACCATAATAAGCGTCCTTTTTTACCTCAATCTCTCCCAGAGAGTCTCTTTCTATTCTAATATTTTCCATAATATCCTCCTTACTTCTATTATAACCTAAGCAAAGGTTTTTTTGAATACTATTCAGATTTTAACGCATAAAAAAGACGCTAGATTATATCTAACGTCTAAGTATATTATTTTTTGATTACCCAAGCTACTGTTGCCTCTTGTTTAATTCTCCAGAAAGGTTGCTTTTCCATAGTATTAGAAACAGAATAAGGGTCGTTTATAGTAAAATATCCATCCTTGTAAGAATCTATTACAATATAATGCCCTCCAGTTGTATAGTAACCAGCTCCCACTCTCATCACAACACTACCAAATTCTAAAGCCTGAATTAGAGCTTTTTTATTTATTGTGACGTCATATGAATTTAAACCATATATTCTAGGATTTTCTTTGAAATATTGCCAATCTGTTCCGTATTCATCGTAATCAGATGCATCAACTGCAGTATTAGTTGGGTAAATATCATTTCTATGAAGTTGTCTATTTAAAACCATAGCCATAACTGTAGGACCGCATCCGTATTCTCCCAGAGTACCTGCAGAGAAAGGCCTATATGACCATCTAGGATCAACTTGTCTAAAGTATGGGGTTTTTCTATTTAAATATTGAGTAAAACCAGGTTGGAATTGTCCCCTTGTTCCCATAATAGCTTGTCTTGTGTCAATTTTTCCTATTGGTGTTGCTACTCCATTTCCATCTAGTCTATATTTCACAAAGTTTACTACTTTTATATCATTTCTAATTTTTTCTCTAGTTCTCTCGTGAAATATATATGTTTTACCATCAATTTTTTGGAGTCCTTCTGCGGGTTTTCCATCAGAGAAATAGAATCTATCTCCTACCCAACCTCTGGCAAAACTGCCATTACTTTTGCTAGCTTCACCAAATTTGTTGAAATACCACCATTGATTTCCGTATTTCTTGTATTGTCTATCATAAATTCTTCCATTATCATCGAATCCATAATAAACACCATCAATTTTTGACAATCCTTTAGCAAAAGTTCCATTTTCTCTATAGAAACTTAGTTTTCCATTGTAGTAATCCCATCCAATGTAGTTAGCTACACCATTGTTTGCTATATAAATTCTGTCAAATCCCTTCTTTTGGATTTGATTTCTTAACATTTCTCCTGTATCTAGGTCGAAGAAATATCTGTTGTGTCCTGAATCTGTTAAACCTTTTGATAGATTACCATCATCTTGATACAAGTAGTTTAGGCCATCAAGATTTTGCCAACCTTTTTCCTTCCTTATAAAAGATAAGGCACCCTTTTCGTTTGCCCAATATCTTCCTCCGTCAGCTAAGACTTCCTTGTTTCGTGCGAGTCCATCTCTTCTACTAAAGTAATAGTTTGTACCAGATACATTTCTCTTTCCTGCTAGGGCCTCAGCATTGTTATCTGTTAAGAATGTCTTTGATCCGATATTAGCCCAAGTGTTCTTAGCTTTTTTTAAAGCTCCTGTGTTATCAGCTCTAAAAATAGTTCTATCTTGGTTAATAAAAGCATTTCTTAGTAGAATTCCAGTGTTTTCAAAATAATAATCTGTATTATTTACCTTGTTAAATCCTTTTAGCAAAGTTCCCTTTGAGTCTGCTCGGTAGAAATCATCATTTATCTTTCCCCAAGTATTTTTCAAAGTTGTGGCTCTACCCTTGCTGTCTGTTTTGTAGAGCTTATCATTTGAAACAATTGTTCCCTCTCCCAGAAGCTTGCCATCTTTTCCATATACGTATGTAGACTCGCCTTGGTTTACAAAAGTATACTCGCCAGTAGGTTTTACACTTTCTTTTACATAGTCTGGATATTTCTTTAAAACATCATCTAAATTGCTGTCGTCATAGTATACTACCGGAAGTTTTTCCTCGTTATTTTCTTCGCTTGTTACTTTTTCTGGAATTACCTCGTCAGATATGTCAAGAGTATTCTCTTCGTCATAGCTTGAAGCTTCTTCTAAATTTTCTTCATCTTCTTTTAGATTTTCTTTTTCTGAATATTCTACTACTGGAACTCTAACTTTTTCTAAATTGTAAGTTTCTTCTTTTTCCTCGCTAGTTGATTCTTCAGAATGTATTTCTTCCTGCTCACTTGTTTGATATTCTTCTTTTTCTCCATCTTCGTGTACAGTTAGATTTGAATCCTTAATGTAAGGCTCATTATCCTCATTTGCCAATACAGTAGATGTAGCCATAAAACTTGATAAACAAATAAGAGCAGCTAATACTTTCTTTTTATTTTTATTTTTCATAGCACACTCCTTTATTACATTAATATTATATCCTATATATACTTTTAAAACAATTAAAAAGCACCCTAAGGGTGCTAAAATATTTGTAAAATTTGTAAAGGTATATGGTTAAGGGAAGGTTTTAGATAAATGGATTCTTGTAAATAAAGTATTGTAGAGAAATTAGGTTTACAATTTAACCGAAAAACCTTCCTTTACCAGCTTATTTGTTAAAAATCTATTTGGATGCCTTTGAGCTTTCAATGGCTTTGTTGATATTTTCTTGTAGTTTTTCTTGTTGTTCAGGGATTGTTAGCGCTCCTTCGATAGGATCTCCTATTACGTTTCCATTTTTGTCTACAACTATTGTTGTTGGATAAACAAATATATTTTCTAGGAATTCTTTCATAGCTCCCTCATATTCAACACCTAAAGCTTGATATGTTGGCTTTTTATCTTTCATTATTCTTTCGTAAGCTTCTTTAGTTGAGTCGTCATAGTCTTTGTCTGTACACATAGATACAAAGTCTACGCCTTCTTGACCTTTGATTTCTGTTGCTAGGTCATTTAAGGCTTCCATTTCTTCTATACATGCAGAACATCCTGTAAACCAAAGGTTGATTACTGTAGCGTCATTTTTAGCTATATCTTCTTTGCTATAGTTATTTCCTTCTTGGTCAGTTGCTTTGAAGTCTGGTAGCATCTTAGATCCTGCCTTTGAAGCGTCTACTGATTCAGTTTCTTCTTTTTTCATTTCTTGTGATTCAGCTTCTTTAGATTCATCTTGCTTTTCTTCTTTGGTTGCTTCATCTTTTTTAACTTCTTCTTGTTTAGTCTCTGGTTTTTCTTCAACTTTTGTTTCGTTTTTTGTATTGCCACAAGCTGTTAGTGTTAAGGCAAATAGCATAGCTATAAGTATTTTGTTTTTCATAAACTCTCCTTTTGTCTGAATGAGGAAGATATGGCTTTAGTTGGACAAGCCTTCTTACAATCATTACATCTAATACATTCTAAATCGCAAGCATTTTTTCTTATATCTACATCCATCCTACAAACCCTAGCGCATTTGCCACAGTTTATGCATTTATTATCATCTACCTTCATTTGGTAGAGGGAGTACTTGTTAAACAAAGAATAAAATGCTCCCAGTGGACAAATCCACTTGCAGAAAGGTCTGTAGAATATTATAGATAGGATAATTGTTATGATTAATATCGTAAGTTTTAAGTTAAATAAGCTCCCAAGTCCTAATCTCAAAGATGGATTCTTGATAGCAAGAGGAATTGCTCCTTCTAGGATTCCTTGTGGACATATGTACTTGCAAAATATGGGAGGAACCACTTCGTACTTATCGCCTAGTACGAGAGTCATCGCAAGCATTAGCCCAAATAGTATCACATATTTTATGTATCTTAAAGGCTTTAGTTTTTTTGTACTTAATTTTTTGGAGGGAATCTTTGCCAACAGATCTTGGAAAAATCCGAAAGGACAAAGAAAACCACAGATAAGCCTTGCAAATACAACTCCAAAAAACATCATTGTTCCTATAACATAATATGAGAACTTGTATTTTTTGGCGCCCATTACAGCCTGCATAGATCCTATGGGACAAGATCCTGCCGCTCCTGGACATGAATAGCAATTAAGCCCCGGTACACAAGCTCTTTTGGTAGGGCCCGTGTATATTTTTCCTGTAAAGAAGTTTGGTATATGGATATTGGTAAAAAGAGTCGCAAGTGCTTGAATCGCAGTACGATTTATTTTCTTTATCTTATCCAATGCCAATACACTCCAAACATAATTTGACAGCCTTAGCTAAGACTGTATCCATCTCTCCTCTCATCGCTCCATATATTATGAAGGCAATGGAGATTAGTAAAAGTAACTTTCCAACATTTCTTCTTTTTTCATATATCATATCCTTACCTCGATTATATATTAACATTCTTCTTGTTAAATTTATGTTAAATATTTTTAAATTTAATCACAAATATCGAACCGCAAGGATTATTATCGTAAACTTCAATCTTTGCACCGAGATTTTCGGCTATATCTTTAGATAAAGAAAGGCCAATTCCGAAACCTTCTTTTGATCTTGAGTCATCTACTTGATAAAATAAATCAAAGATTTCTTCCTTTTTCTCATCACTTATCCCAATACCAGTATCGGCTACTTTAATATTAGTATAATTTTCATCTTTGCTAACGCTTATATCTATACTTCCATTTTCTTTATTGTATTTAATAGCATTTTCAACAATATTAAATATTAGCCTTTGAACAAGAACATCATCTGAGTTTATGTCTATATTTTTATAGGAATAATTTATAGCTATATTTTTTTCACTAGCCCTATCTTCTAGGTCAAAGATAATTTCATCAATCATATCATCGAGACTTATTTTTGTAATATTGAGTTTATTTTTCTTACTTAAAAGAAGAACGGAATCTATAAGTTTTTTTAGTCTCTTAAGATTCGAATCCATAGTATCCAGGAATTCCTCATCGTTTGAGTCTAAGTTTTTTCTCCTAAAAACATCAACCTGAGCCTGCATTATAGCTATCGGGGTTCTAAGCTCGTGGGCGACATTTGATGAAAAGTCTTTTTGTTTCCTATAATCCTTATAAATTCTTTGAATTAAGTCATCGAATTTCTCAGCGAGCTCTTTTATCTCACTAGGGCCTTCCTCCATTAGAAAACTCTCCTCAAAGGTAGATGGATTTTCTATATCTACTTCAGATATTTTCTCCTCGAGAGCCTTTAATGGCTTCAGTGTTCTATTTATAATATAGGCAAAGGTCAAAGAACCAAAGAACAAGGCTCCTGCCATTACTATTCCAGAATATATTCTAAAATCACTAGTCGATTGAACTTGAGTGCTATCTACTAAAAGAACCATTGCCTTATTATTTGCTGGAAGCCTTTCAGAAAATCTTTCAAAAACAGCTTCCATTACCATGATTTGTTTCCTGTTTATTAGATAATTTGAAACGACTATCATCAATATGAAAATTATAACTACCGATATGATTAGCCTTGTTACTATAGAATCATAAGATTTTTTATTCTTCATAAATCTTGTATCCCTTGCCTATCGAATTTTCTATATAATTTTCTCCAGTCGCTTTTTTAATCTTTTTTCTTAGAGATGACATATGAACCCTAACTGTATTTGAAAAATCATCCGCATTAGAGTCCCACACATGATCCATTAACTCTTCTACGCTTACATATCTATCTCTATTTAAGAAGAGATATTCTATAATGCCAGTTTCCTTTGCAGTTAGTCCCAAATCTTCCCCTTTAAATGTAGCTATCCTTTTAACTGTATCAAAAGTTATGCCATTTACGGTTATTTCTGTTTCTTCTTGAATAGATTTTCTCCTTAGGAGAGATCTCATTCGAGCATCTAGTTCTTTAAGGTCAAAGGGTTTAGTCATATAATCATTTGCACCGTAATCTAATCCTTTAACCCTATCATCTATATCAGATCTTGCAGTTAGCATTATAATGTTTACTTCTTTATTAAACTGTCTAATATCTCTTAAAACTTCAAAGCCATCTTTTTTAGGCAAGTTTATATCTAAAATAATAATGTCATAGCACTCGACATATGCCAAGTCCAAAGCCTCTTCTCCATCCTTAGCTACATCAGTCACATATCCTAGTAGATCGAGTCCTTCTTTTAAAAGTCTTAGAAGCTTTCTTTCATCTTCAACTATAAGTACCTTCATTTCATCCTCCTATTATTAAAAAATTATATCATAAATGTATTAAATTCTTATAAATATAAGAAAAATTAGCCGTTTTTTATTAAAAATGTTTTACAAATTATGATTTGGGTATATAATTAATACGTAACAAGAAACTTGTTAAATAAAAAGGAGAGATTAAAATGAAAACAAATAAAATTGCAGCACTATTACTAGTTGCATCATTCGCACTTGCAGGTTGTGGAAACAACGCTGACACAACAGAACCAGCAGATACATCTGCAGAAACAAAAGTAGAAGAAAAAGCAGACGACGCTAAAGCTACTACAGACGAAAAAGCTGAAGATGCTAAAGAAGATATTGATCAAAAAGCAGAAGATGCTAAAGAATCAGTAGATGAAAAAGCTGAAGATACAAAAGATTCTGTAGATCAAAAAGCTGAAGATACTAAAGACGCAGTAGAAGAAGAAAAAGCTGACGAAAATAACTAATTAATTTAAACTTAGAGCTGGTTCATGCCAGCTCTTTTTATTTATTAACTTATTGTTGATATTTTTTAACATTCTTAATATAAACTTTACATTTCTTAAATAAGAGTTATAATATATGTGAAATCGAAATAAAAAAAGGAGATTTTATGAACAAAAAATTATTAGCACTTGCTCTTTCAGCAGGAATGGTTCTTGCAGGATGTGGCAACTCAACAGAAAACAAAACAGATGATACAGCAAGTACAGATACAAAGGTAGAAACAAAAGTAGAAGATGCTAAAGACAGCGCCAAAGAAGTAAAAGATGACGCAAAAGACGCAAAAGATAATGCGGAAACTGCTGTAAAAACTGCAACTTCTGACATTAACGAAGTAAAAATCGATTTAGATGGTGCTATAGCTAAATTCAAAGAAACATTCGGTGACGAAACAATCGAAATAGAAGATATCTCTCTTGAGCTTGAAAATGGAGAATATGAATACGAAATCGACGGAAAGAAAGAAAATACTGAATACAAACTTGTTTTAGATGCTAACACAGGTGATATCAAAGAACAAAAAGAAGAGGAAGATAGCGATAACGAACCTGTAGAAGCAATTGACTTTGCATCAATCATCAGCCTAGATGAAGCAATGGATAAGGCTCTAACAGGTCAAGAAGACGCAAAAGTTCTTGAATGGAGCCTATCTACAGATGACGGTAAAACAAAATATGAATTCGATATAGATAATGGCGATGACAAAGAAGTAGACGCTCTTACAGGAGAAATACTCGCTGACTAGTACTATCTTTCAAATTACAATATAATTACGCAAAAAGGCAGGATTTTATTCCTGCTTTTTTGTTTGTTTAAAAGTAAATTTATATTTCTTAAATAATTTCTAATAATGTTTGAAAATGTAATCTTTTTATCGAAAATGCTTGATTTATATCTTGATAATGTGTTAAAATAAAACTGTAAACGTTTTATGAAATTATAGGAGGTAGTTATGAAAGAAAAACTACAAAGATTGGGGCAATCCCTAATGCAACCAGTCGCTGTAATGCCTCTAGCAGCCTTACTTTTAGGTATAGGCTATGCAATTGACCCTGAGTTATGGGGAGCTGGATCACCTGTAGCAGCATTTTTAATATCTGCTGGTGGATCAGTTCTTGATAACCTTGGTATAATCTTTGCTGTAGGTATTGCATTTGGAATGGCTCGCGACAACCACGGTGCATCTGCACTTGCTGGTCTTGTGTCATTTCTAACAATTATCAAGTTACTAAGCCCTGCCACAGTGGCAATGCTTTCTGGAATGGAGCTTGAAGCATGGACTGCCGCTGATGAATTTAGAGCAACAGCTTTTGGCACTATGGGCAACGGAAATGTTTTTGTCGGAATCTTATCAGGTATTATAGGTGGATTTGCCTATGATAAGTTCTACTCAACAAAACTTCCTGACTTCTTAGCTTTCTTCTCTGGTAGAAGACTCGTTCCAATCATGGCATCATTTATGGCTATGGTATCTTCAGGAATTTTGTTCGTTATTTGGCCAATCATCTATGTTGGTTTGGTTAATTTTGGTCAATTCCTATTAGGATTAGGTCCAATAGGAGCAGGTATATATGCCTTCTTTAACAGACTTCTAATCCCAACTGGTCTTCACCACGCTTTAAACCAAGTATTTTGGTTTAACCTTGTTGGAATTAACGATATTCCAAACTTCTTGGGTAATGTTCAAGAATCAATCACAAATGTATACCATCCAGGTATGTATCAAGCAGGGTTCTTCCCAATTATGATGTTCGGTCTACCAGGTGCCGCTCTTGCTATCGCAAAAAAAGCTGACGAGAAGAATAAAAAAGCTACAAAGGCAATCATGCTTGCAGGTGCTCTTGCATCTTTTGCAACAGGAGTTACAGAACCACTTGAGTTCTCATTCATGTTTGCTGCACCACAACTTTATCTAATCCATGCACTTTTCACAGGAATTTCTGCATTTCTTGCAGCAACATTAAAAGCTTATGCAGGGTTTGGATTCTCAGCAGGACTTGTTGATTTCGTTCTTTCAATAAAAAACCCAATGCACGCAAATATTCTAATCCTTGTAGTTATGGGACTTGTTTATTTCTGCTTATATTACTTTGTATTTAGTACTTTGATTGAGAAATTAGATATCGCTACTCCAGGTAGAAATACAAAAGATATGGGAAAAGTTGGAGCTACTGACAAATCACAAAAAGAAGAAGAAAGAGAAGAAAAACTTACAATTTCAAACTCTTACGAAGAAACAGCTAGAAAAATCTTGGCTGGTCTTGGCGGAGCAGAAAATGTAGATACAACAGGATATTGTACAACTAGACTTAGACTAACAGTCAAAGATCCAGAAAAGGTTAACGATGATATGATAAAATCAGCTGGAGTTGCTGGTGTTATGAAACCAGGTCCTAAGGCTGTTCAAGTAATCATAGGCCCACAAGTTCAAGCAGTCTATGACGAATTTGTTAAACTAGTCTAAAACAAAAATCAGCAGGCTAAGGCTTGCTGATTTTTGTTTGCCTAAATTTAATATTTAAGGTTAAATAGTTAGCCACCCCTTAATAAATAATTGATGCAAGGGGGTTGATTTTAATTATAATGTAGAAGCTATAAGTTTAATAAAGCTTTCTTATAACAAGAAAACATATCAATATTTATAAAGCAAAAACCTCCCATTTGGGAGGTTTTCTAAGTTAAACAGTATATCTATGATACTATTATTATTTCTTTTGTGAAGCAGCTTTTTCTTTTTCTTCTCTACGTTTTTTCATAGAGTCTTTGATTCCTTCAACTATAGCGTCCATATCACCTTCTTTAGAAGATTTTAGACTTGATACTATGTCTAGTCCTTCTGGAAGAACATCCATTAGTCTCATTTCTTCATCAAGGAATTTTTCCATTTTTTCTGCTGCTTGTGGTGCCCATGTACCATTTCCGATGATTGATACAGCTCTATTTTGTACGTTTAGAGCAGCCATATCGTTTAGGAAGTCTTTCATCTTTGGATAGATACCTAGGTTGTAGGTTACAGATGCTAAAACTAGGTTAGAGTATTTAAATGTTTCAGCTATTAGTGTGGAAACATCTGTGTTTGATACGTCTCTTAGGGATATATCTGTAATACCTGCTTCGCAAAGTTTGCTTGCAAGAGCTTGAGCTGCAAATTCTGTATTACCATACATTGATGCATATACGATTAGTACACCTTCTTTTTCAGGCTCATAGGTTGCCCAGTGTACATATTTGTCGATAATATAACCAAAATTATCTCTCCAAACTAGTCCGTGAAGTGGGCAAATATAATTTAGGTCAAGACCGCCAGCTTTTTCTAGGGCTTTTTGTACAAATGTACCGTACTTACCAACTATATTTGTATAATATCTACGTCCTTCATCAAGATAATCTCTATCCCAATCAACTTCGTCAGCAAATAGTCTACCGTTGTTTGCGATAAATGAACCGAAAGCATCAGCTGAGAATAAAACTTTGTCTGTGCTATCATAGCTCATTAGAACTTCTGGCCAGTGAACCATTGGAGCTTCAACGAAAGTAAATTCGTGTTTACCAAAGCTAATTGTATCGCCTTCTTTTACTTCGATATATCTATCATCTACATGATAACCAAATTGTCTCATGAACATTACTCCCTTTTCAGAAGAGATTATCTTCATGTTTGGATATCTTTGTAGCATTAGTTCTATAGCTGAGCAGTGGTCTGGTTCCATGTGGTGAACTATCATATAGTCTAGGTCACGACCATCTAGAACTCTTGCTATATTTACCATATATTCTCTTGTTACTGCCCAATCTATTGAGTCGACTAGTACTGTTTTTTCGTCCATTAGTAGGTATGAGTTGTAAGAAACTCCTTCAGGAATAGGAAATATATTCTCAAATAAGGCAAGTCTTCTATCGTCCCCACCTACATAATATAAATCGTCTGTTACTTTTCTAACTGTATACATTAAATCCTCCTACTATTTTCTATCATCTGGGAATTCTACTTTTACGAATTCTTCTTTAGCTTCTCCAGAAACTGGACTTACCCATTCGTCTGGCAACTTGTCAAATGGTGTGCCTGGTTCGATTCCTTGAGTTGGATCGCCTACTTCTGGGTCATATTCGTAACCAGATCCCAAATCCACGTAAATATCTTCTTTGGGAGCCATCTTTCTTGGTTTAGATCTTTTGATTTTTTTCATAGGTGGAGCTGGTTTCTTTTCTTCTCCATTATCAAGTTCTTTGATAAGAAGTGGAAGAACTTCCATAGCATCTCCTACGATACCGTAGTCACAGTTATTAAACATTGGAGCATTTTTGCTGTTGTTAATTGCAACGATTGTTGATGCGTCTTTCATTCCCTTTAAGTGTTGTCCTGCACCTGATACGCCGACACCGATGTATAGGTTACCCTTGAATGATTGACCACTCATACCGATATATCTATCTAATGGAATATATTTTAATGTTTCAGCAACTGGTCTAGATGAAGAAATAGCTGCGCCTGCTTGGTAAGCAAGTTCTTCTATTAGTTTCATGTTTTTCTTTTCACCTATACCACGTCCTGCAACAACTACTCTTTGTGCTTCAGGAATTGGTGTATTTGGATCAATACCTACTGTAAAGTCATATCCATCTTTCTTTAGTGCTTGAACAAGCTTTTTAACAGCTTCTTTAGGGTCTCCTTCGTAGATTTCTTTTTTACGAACTCCTGCGATGGGACCGGCACCTTTGCCTTTGCCTCCTGCTCTTTTCATTTTTGGAGCACGTCCTACAGTGTTTGCACCAACTACAACTCTCATGATTTCGTTAGTACCTTCATAGATTTGTGTAATCTTAGCGTCTCTGAAGAATCTTTCAACGTCAACACCCTTGATAAATCCAGAACCACCGTAAACTTGTACAGCTTCTGTAGCAATCTTCATAGCAAGGTCTGATGCAACTTGTTTAGCCATAGCAGCTTCTGCAGAATATCTTTCGTGATTTTCTTTAAGTTCTGCTGCATGATAAATCATAAGTCTTGCACCGTGTAGGTGAGTTGCCATATCTGCAAGTTTAAATGTATTTGCTTGTAAGTGAGCTATTGGAAGACCGAATTGTTCACGTTCTTTAGCATAAGCAAGAGCAGATTCATAAGCGCCTTGTCCAATACCAAGAGCTTGTGAAGCTATACCAATTCTACCACCGTCAAGTGTTGCCATAGCAATCTTAAATCCTTGACCTTCTTTACCAAGTAGGTTTTCTTTTGGAACTTTAACATTATCAAAATGAAGTTCAGCAGTAGATGATGATCTAATACCTAGTTTGTCATAGTGGTCTGAGAATGTAAATCCTTCAAAGTCTTTTTCTACGATGAAGGCAGATATACCGTGTGTTCCAATACCTGGTGTAGTTACAGCAAATACGACATATGTATCAGCTTTTGGAGCGTTAGTTATAAATATCTTCTTACCATTTAAGATATAATTATCGCCATCAAGTTCAGCAGTTGTTTCTGTTCCACCTGCATCTGAACCTGCGTTTTCTTCTGTAAGTCCAAAGCCGCCTAATTTTTCACCCTTAGCAAGTGGTGTTAGATATTTTTTCTTTTGTTCTTCTGTACCGAATGCAAATATTGGCCATGAACCAAGTGATGTATGAGCTGAGCATATTACACCAACTCCACCGTCTACTCTAGATAATTCTTCTACAACGATTGCATAAGAGATAACATCAAGACCTTGGCCACCATATTCTTTAGGATAAGGTATTCCTAGAAATCCCAATTCTCCCATTTCTTTTACTATGTCATCTGGGAATTCATTCTTTTGATCTAAGTCGAAAGCTATTGGTTTTACCTTTTCTTCAGCAAAAGCTCTAACTTTTTTACGTAGGGCCTCATGTTGATCTGTTGTCTTAAAAAGCATAAAATCCTCCTTTAATAATTGTCATCTAATTAAATTGTAAACCGAATAAAAATTTTTGTCAAATATATTTACCTGTCACAATATTTATAAAATTTTTACTAATATACCTAAAAATTTCATGAAATTGCTTGCTGGATTTGTTTATTTTCCTACATTTTAATTAGATTGTTAGAAAGCTTCTTATAAAAGCTTTTCCTACTTATATATTTACCCAACTTTATAAAATAAATAACTAAAATTAAATAATTATACTAGATGATAGAATATACTTTGGGGTAGAATATATATCAAAGGAGAGATATATGAAAAACAATTTTAAAAAAATATTTGCTCTTGTTTTAGTTGCCTTATCCCTAAGTGCTTGTTCACAAAATAAAGAAAGTTCAGATAAGGAAGATAAGAAGGTTGAAGTAAAAATAAATAAAGATAATAAAAAAGAAACTTCTAGTAAGGATAAAAAAGATTTAGAAAATAAGGATGGCGAAAGCTCTGATACAAAAGAGGATCCAGATGTTTCTAACAATCCTATAAAGGAAAATCCCGAAGGTGAGATAAAGAATGTTGAAAGTTTGGAAAATACTGAAAATAATGACGAAGATAATTCTTCCCTTGACAAGGATGGAAAGTATCTAACTTCTATTATAGCAAGTCAAAATGGTGATTTTAATGACTTAGGATATGCTAGCACCTATGAGTTTTATGTAGATGGCGAAACTAATACTCTTATAGTGAAGGGATCTTTAAATTATAATGAAGATATAGATGATCATGACTTTTTAGAAGGATCCACTCAAATGGATAATTCAACCTATACTTTTAAAATAGATGAAAATTCTATTCTAAGAAGCACAGGTGGTATAAATGAGCCACATCCTTACACCATAGATGAGTTTAACAATATCGCAAATGATGTGAAAGACTCTGGTCTAGGACTAATTATAATTGTAGAAAATGGCGTAGTTAAAAGCGCAAGCATAGCCTCATAATTTAAAAAGCTAAAAGACGGAAACAATTTAACTTGTTCCCGTCTTTTTGTTTGTCTTAGTCTTCTATTTTTTCAAAAACAGAGTGTGCTGTTTCTTTTAGAACTTCATTTAATGTTTCTTAAATTTGCTTTTACCAAATATTTCCAAATGGTATCTATCATTCCAAAAATCATCGCTTGATACATAGCATATTTACAAGCTTTTAAATATTTTCCACTTTTAATTTGTGGACTTAAAGCGAAAAAACAACCAAAACAATAGCGGCTGGATAAATCCCGTCAAGAATTGGTCCTAGAAGCTCTAAGATATTAACTGACCCCAAAGATCCGAAAACCACACTCAAAACCAATATCACTATCGAAACTTGTTTGTATGAATATTTATCCTCAGTTTTTTCTATAAAAAATCTCGCACATCCTGAAGTCATGCCGATAGCTATTGTTAAAGCTGCAAAAAACAAAGCTAAGGAAAATAAAATGCCTCCAATTTTTCCGTATAGTTTTCTAGCAAGAGCAGTGTAAAGAGCTGTATAAGATAACTCTTCAAAGACCTTTCCAGTATGAGCGCCTATCCACATATGAGCAAAGTGGGCAAAAGTCAACATAGAAAGGCCTACAATCCCAACTTTTATCATATTTTCTGTAACATATTCTTTTTCTATGCCCTGCTCTTCTAAATTATTTACAATAACCATCCCAAAAATCAAAGCACACAAAATTTCAGCTGTGGCGTAACCATTGGTAAATCCATAAACAAAAGCTGAATCAGGGTAGATTTTTTCTACTGGAGTGCTAATTGGATTAACCGAGCCCTTAATTACTATAAAAATAAATATAGCGAGTAGAAAAGGAAAAATAAGATTAGAAATTTTTTCCATTTCTTTACCAGGATTTGTCAAGAAAAAATATGTAAGGAGATAAAATAATATCGTAAAAATTATAAGAGGAAAATTGATAGCTGGATTTAAGCCAAAATCATTAATAAAGCTATCCCAAGCCGCCGCACTCATCCTTGGTATAACGTAGAAAGGACCAAGCATCGCTATTGTAATTACTGTATAGATATTTCCAAGCTTTTTTCCTAGTACTTTGCTTGTTAATTTAGAAAATCTCCCCTCACCCTTTGATAAGGCAAGATAAGCTATGAAAACAAGAAGTATAGATGTAATAAAAGCGCCCAAAAAAGCAAAAAATACAGAAGTCCCGCTTTCTTTGCCCCAATTCATAGGCCAAACCATACTAGATGCCCCAAAATGCATAGAAAATAAAGCTCCACCACTTAAAAACAATTCTAATCCACTTAATTTATTTTTACCTTTTTTATATCCCACTTTTATCTCCTAGTTAGCTTGGTGTATTTTAATATAAAATAACCCTATCTCGATTCGATAATTAATCATGGATTAATTTATTATTACAAATCTGTTTCTATTAAACAACAGACCACAATCATAAAATAATAAACCATAATTTTTATTGAGGACAAGGCGTAAAAATAAAAAATCGAGTTTTTTCAAATTAAATAAACCATCAGATTTTAGTTATAGAAAAAGCTCTAGTTTCCTAGAGCCTAGCATTTTATGCTTCTTCTATCTTGTCAAATACAGAATTTGCTGTTTCTAATTTTATTGATTCTGTACTATCCTTTAAAATGTTCAGTTAATCTTCATCCTTTTTACTATAAATTAAAGTAATCAAACAAAAATTTCGCTACACCATCGTGTGAGTTAGACTTAGCTAAATATTTAGCTTTTGATTTTAATTCATTCTTCCCGTTTTCCATGGCTACTGAAGTTCCTGCATATTCAATCATTTCAATATCGTTCACATTATCTCCAAAAGCCATAACTTGGTCTCTTTCAATATTTAAATGGTCAGACAAAAACTCTAAAGATTTCCCTTTACTCGAATTTTTATTTAATATTTCAAAGCTAAAAGTTTCATTTCTCATAGTTGAGAAATTTTCTTCTAAAATACTTAGATTCTCCTTTTGGAAATTATCTAGCAATTCTTTTTTTCCCATAATATTTATTCTACATATAGGTTCATTTTCATAAGCAGCTGTATCTCTAGTTTCCATTTTTAATATGTTTTTATCATGGATAAATGCTTCATTAGGATTTTTCTCATCTATATATAGGTAATCATCGGTATAAAACGCTACTTGTAGATTTTCATAGTTTTTTGCGATATTTTTAATAAACAAATAGTGATTTAAATTCATAGCATTGAGTTTAATATTCCCTTCAGCAATATTTTCTCTTATAATAGAGCCAGTATTTGTTATTGAATAGTTATCTTTACCCAATGTACCTAACTGTGCTAAAAATCTACTGAATCCAGCATAAGGTCTACCTGTAGCTATAACTATTTTTATATCTTTTTTTATTAACTTTTTTATAGCTCTTATATTATATTCTGATAATTCTCTATTTTCGTTTAATAAGGTCCCATCCAAATCAAAAGCTATCAATTTAATGTTTTTCATCTTATATTTATATCTTACTTATTATAATATTTATCTAGTGCTTCGAATAGAAGCTTACCTACATATGCTCCACCATCCACATGTCCAAGTGTTTTTTCTCCATGATAGGCTGCTCTTCCATGTTGGCTTATCATGTTTTTTGTTCCTTGAGCTCCTTTATCAGCCTCTTTAGCCATAGCAGCAGCTAGTTTTTCAATACCTTCAGATTTTACACCCTCTGTATTTTCTACAGCTGGAATTAATGAATCAAGTATAGTTTTTTCGCCTTCTTTAGAGCCTGTTTTACTTACTATATTATCAACTCCTGCTTTAATGGCATAATACAGTTCTTCGCTTGATAAATTTTCTTTTCCTTTGGTAGCCTTAGCCATTCCAATCATGCCAAAAGATAAAATAGTTCCTAGTGATGAAGGAGCGCTCTCATTAAAATCTCTTCCCATTTTTATAAAAACTTTTCCTATATCGCTCTCATCTTGATTAAAGTTTTCAAGAAGTCCTTTAAATCCTTGACACATTGAAATACCTAAATCTCCGTCACCAAACAATTGATCTAATTCTATCAAATATTCCTTGTTTTCAATCATTAGTTGTTCAATTGTTTTGTTTATTTTAAAAATATCTTTAGTATTCATATATACCTACCTATTATAGTTTGTATAGAATGGAGTACTTGAAACTTCTAATAATAGTTCTTTTAACTCCTCATCTAGTTTAAATAGAGTTACAGAAAGACCAGCCATTTCCATTGAAGTTGCAAAGTTGCCTATGTGTGGTTGGATTATATTTATATTTTTCTCTTTTAAAGAATCATATAATCTATTATATACGATATACATCTCATCTAGTGGTGTTGATCCCAATCCATTAATCATAATAGAAATCTCGTCATTTTCTTCAAGTTCTACTTCTGTTAAAAGTTTTTCTAGCAGTAAATCTGCTACCTCATCAGCTGTCATCATTTTTTTTACATCAATTCCAGCTTCCCCATGGATTCCCATTCCTATTTCGATTTCATCTTCATTTATAGAGAATGTCGCTTTTCCAGCTTCTGGAACAACACAAGGACTTAAAGCTACGCCCATAGTTCTTATATTGTCTAAGGCTTTATTTGTTATTGATGCTACTTTTTCTAAATCATAACCTTTATCAGCTGCAGCTCCTGCTATTTTATAAGCATATACTATTCCAGCTACACCTCTTCTTGTGTCTCTTTTTTCATATGGAGCACTAGCAATATCATCTTTTGCAGATATCTTTATTGTTTCGATGTCATCAAAATCTGTCATTTCGGTAGCCATATTAAAGTTCATATTATCTCCGCCATAGTTACCATATAAACATAAAACGCCTTTACCAAAATCACATTCTCTAATTAGATCTTCCATCTTTGAGGCAGCAGGAGATGCAAAAACATTACCTACTGCACATCCGTCAAGCATTTTTTCGCCAACATAGCCTAGAAATAATGGTAGGTGTCCACTTCCACCTGCAGTCACAATCCCAACCTTATCTTTTTTAGGATTATCCTTACGGATAAGCATCCTAAAGTCATCATTCAACAAAGCATATTTATCTGAATGAGCTTTAATGATTCCTTCCATAAATTCTTTTGTATAGTCTTCTGGTTTATTAATTATTTTTTTCATTTTCATTAGTTTTAGCCCTCCAAATCTAATTTTTCTGGATATTTCCAAATGTCAAAGTCTTCTTGTTTAAATGAATCTGGTTCTTTTCCATTATTTATCATTAGTACATTAAAATAGATATGAGCGATATCCTCTAAATATTGCATGTTTAGATATGCTTTTTCCAAATCTTCACCTATACCAACAGCTCCGTGTTTTTCCATCAAAAATGCATTTGATATTTTGCATGATTCTATTACTGTCTTTGCTAATTCTGGTGTTCCTGGTGTAGCAAATGGAGCTACTGGAATTCTTGCTTCTTTAAGTCCCATAGAAGCTAACTCATAGACTATTGCAGGAATTTCTTTTCCTAGTACTGCAAAGCTAGTCGCGTATTTAGAATGTGTATGAGCTACACCATTGATATCATCTCTTATTTTGTAAATTTGAAGATGCATCATTGTTTCGCTAGATGGTCTTCTGTCATTTTTAGCTTCTATTATATTACCATCTAGGTCAACTATTACTATATCATCAGTCGTTAATTTCATCCTATCTACTGTTGCAGGTGTTACAGCAACATATCCTGTCTCTTTGTCCTTTTCACTAAAGTTACCAGAGCCTGGCTGACATAGGCCTTTTAACTGTGCATCTTTTGATATTCTTATAATATTGTTTTTTAATTCTTCTAACATAATTTTCTCCTAGTTATTTTCTTCTTCAAGCTCTTTTTTACTCATAGCTTTTTTTACGTATACTATAAACAATCCGACAAATGCTGCAAACGAAACAATTCCAACTAAATTGAAAGCAAAAGCTTCTGAAATTGCCCATCTAAATATTGGAGCCTCAACCCCAAAGTAAGTTATAAATTGACCTGAAGGTATATCTATAGTTCCTACCTGCCTTGCTAGTGCTGTTACAGCTTCAGCAAATCTACTTGAAACCAATAGATATGTTGGGGTGAAAAGAATTGATAGTATTATCATTTTGATTATATCACCATTTGTAACTATTAAGGCTGGTACTACTACAATAACATTTACAATTCCTGCTAGTGGTAAAACTGAAGACCATCCAAGCTTAGCAAATAAGAAAGCCAAAGCTATTTCAAGTGGTACAAGTATAATTGATACCACCCAAATTTCAGATCTTCCTGCCATAAATGGCCAGTCTAAACCAATTTGAATTTCTCTATCTTTGTATTTGTTTTTCATGTAATTACTTGCATAATCTGATATTGGTTGAAGTGCCTGCATAAACAATTTGGCAACCATTGGGAATAGCACTAAAGATGCTGAAACTTTAATACCTACATTCAATGTATCTGAAACGCTATATCCAGCTATAATAGCTAATAGTATACCAACTAGTAAACCCATTACGCTATTTTCCCCAAAAATCCCTATCTTGTCTTTAAGGCTATCAGAGTCGAGTGATCTTCCACCAAGACCTGGTATCTTATCTAAAACCTTATTAACTGGAGACATCAATGCACATTGAAATGTCATGTAGTGAGTACAAGTTACACCAGGTATGCCTGTTAATTTTTGAATTCTTTCGTGGTTTGCATCAGCCATTTTTAATTCAAATACTATTTGTATAATGGCTGCGACGAAACCAAATATTATGTTCCCAGATATTGCGTTTACCATGGTAGCTGTAAATATTTTTCCCCAAACATTCCACATATCTACGTTTAGTGTATCTGTCCATTTAAAACCTATGAGCAATAAATTTACAACTATTTGAATAGGAAACATTAATAAAGCATATGGCCACGCCCAAGCAATCGCACTCATTGGGGTCCAACCAACATCTACAGCGTTTAATTGAAGACCTGTCCTTTCTACTAGAGCTTGTGCTACTGGACTTATTGTCCCAAACATAAAGTCTAATACCAGGCTCATTCCTGTAAATGCTACACCAAGAGTAATACCTGAAATTACAGCTCTTTTAGCAGGCATCTTGAATATCAATCCAATAATAATCATAATTATTGGTAAAAATATGGCTGCCCCTAAATTTAATATGTAATTAATTATTTGACCTAACATTTTTTATGACTCCTAACTATTTATATATCCTTTTAATTTTTCATATTCTTCATCCATACCCATACCTGTCAAGAAAGCTATCCCATTTATTTTAGGAATATTTTCGTAAGTTTTCCCTCCTGGCATTATTGATACATAAACATCTACTGTATCTATAATATTCTCAAGTGACTTTATATCTACAGCTTCTACAGTTGCTCTGATACCATCGTCCTCTAACATACTGTTAATTTTAGATGCAACAGTTTGACTTGTTGCTACCCCTGAACCACACGCTACTACAATTTTTTTCATAATTTACTCCTTTATTAATTCTTCTAAAATTTGTTTTATTTCGTTACTTGTTTTAGATTTTTTGATTCTACTTAATAAATCTTTATCACTAAAAACTCCCATTAGTTTAACAAGTAAAGGTACTTGAGCCTTTGGATCAGCTACTGCTAACATAAACACTAAGTCTACATCAATATTTTGATTTGGATCCTCCATATTTTTGAATTCCACTCTGTTTTTTAATGTCGCTACTGAAATTCCTGCTGAATTGACATGAACTGGATCTGTATGAGGAATTGCAACTTTAATTTCTCCTGTATTCAAGCCAGTTGGGTATATCAATTCTCTTTCAAGTACAGCATTACAATAAGTATCTTTTACTTTACCTGCATTTATCATTTGATCAGACATATATTTAATTAATTCATCCCTGCTATTGCAATCTAAATTAATAAATATTAAATCTTCTCGTACTTCGATTTGGTTTTCCATAACTACCTCCTTTCTGTTTTCATCTATTACATTGTCTACTTAAAAGCATTTTTAACTAATTAAAAATTCTATTATATTTTATTATTTGACTTCTGACTTCTTCCTTTGTTCTAGCTAATTCTAGAGATCTTTTAAATTCATCTATTTTCAATAAATTAATTAATTCAAATAAAGCTTTTAAATGATCTTTGTTTTCATCGACTGCTAAAATACAAACAAACTTAATAGGATCAAAAACTGGAGATCCAAAATTAACAGGATTCCTTAATCTAGCCAAGGCCATACTGGTCTTATTAACTTTTGAAGAAATTTTCCCATGTGGTAAAGCAAAATTTTCACTAATTACAACATATGGTCCGTATTCTTCTATATTTTCAATCATTTCACTTACATACTCTTGGCTAATATTTTTTTTATTTAATAAAACTTCTGAAGCCTTTTTTATTGAATCTTTCCAATCAGATGCTTCAATATCTAGCACGATATTATCCTCAATAAGAAAGTATTCCAAACTATTACCTTCCTCTGAATTCATTTTTTCTAAAAATATATCCTGATCTTTATAATTTTGTTTTTTTAATTTATTTTCAATAAAATCAAGGTCGTAATTCTTGATTATAGAGCTAGATTTTTCATACACATAATCAGATATTTTTTTATAATCATATTCATTTATTAATGGAGATACTTTTATATACTCTTTATTAATATTATATAAATCAACCGTAGTAATTATGATATCAATATCATCTAAGTCCATATTTCTTAATTGATGGCTTGTTGTGTATCCTACTATCTTAAACTTAAACAATTCTTCCAATCTATGATTTAATAACTGACTAGTTCCTATGCCTGAATTACATACAACAATTGATTTCAATCTCCTGCATGCTCTGTCAACCATTCTTTCTAATGATGCATAAACATATATAACAATATATGATATTTCAATGTCATATATTTCTCTATCAAAGTAACTAGACAATATCTCAGAATGTTTTTTTACTTTTTCAAATAACTCCTTCTTTTCTTTTGCAATTAACTCAAGTTCGGGATAGTTAACAATGTCTTCCGTTTTATATAATTTCATTCTTTCTATATGTAGTGAAAGACTTTCAAATAATTTGTAATCTAAGAATAAAGGAATTGAAAATTCTCGTGATAATGAGTCAATTAATTCTCTAGTTATAAAATTTATACTTATTGAATCATTATCATTAGCTCCTACTATTCTGAACTGGAGGTTTGATATTAATTTAGAAAGATATATACATTCGTCTATATAGTAATTATATTCAAAATGTTCAATGAGCTGTTTATACAAGCTATATGCTATATCTTTATCTAAATTATCTGATATAAAGTCAGATTCTTCTGTAATTTCATAATCGTAAGTAGAACTTAACGACAACATCAATAAATAGTTTGATAAAATATCAAAAGACTTTTCAGAGAATATAACACTATTCCTATATTCAGATTCTCCAATAATGTTAAATATAGTTTTTTTATTTTCCTCAATTCTAAAAGCTATATTTTCATATAAGTTGTTTACAGAATTTATGAACATATTTATAAGGTAATAATTATCATTAACAAGCTCTATTAGAGCCTCTCTTTTATGCTTGTGCGACCCATCGATATACAATCCTTTTCCCGGTTTTGTAACAAGCGATATATTTTTTTGTTCTATAAAAATTGCTAAGTCATCAATGTCGGAAGTTACGGTCGATCTAGATGTGAACATAATATCAGCCAATTCTTTTTTTGTAGCATACTCTTTTGATATAAGCAAAATTAAGGTCTCCACGTTTAACCTTTCAGATTTGTTAAGAGTGTAATCATAAAAGTTTAAGCCAGATAAAAAACTTTTAACTATTTTTTTATCTTCTAATATTATTTCACTATCTCTAACATCAATACTAATGCCAGAATACTTAAGCATATGATTATTTATTATCTTTACATCGTCATTTATAGTTCTAAGACTCACTTTGAAATTTTTTTTCAAATAATCTAAAGGTACAAAATCATTCTCATTTAATAAAATACATAAAATTTCATATCTTCTCTTGTTTATACTACCCCTCCTTTCAACTCAATAATACAATACAAATAGATTTACAACAAGTTCAAATGTCCTCGGACCTAAGAAGAGAAATGTACTAATAGTTTAATTATTAATATCCCTCGTTTTATATAAGAATCTTTTATAGAAATATGTAAAAAAGAAATTTTATTTTATATAAATTTATGTAACAAAAAAGCCCTGGATTTCCAGAGCTTTGGTCGTTTTAAGACTCTTATATCTTATCAAATACAGAATTTGCTGTTTCCTTTAGGACTTCGTTTAATGTTGTGATATTTTCCTTGCCTGTGGTGTCTAGCCATTTTTTAGCTTCTTGTTGGTCTTTGCCGAATATATCTACTGAATCTTTCCATGTAGCTCTACCACATAAAACTCCGTTGAAATTTGAATCAGCTTCTTTTGCAAGTCTTAGAGTTTCTTGGAAGATTTCTGCACTTACTCCACCTGATAGGAATATAAATGGCAAGTTTGTTGATTCAGATTGTTCTTTGAAGTATCCTATAGCTTCATCTCTTGTATAAACTGGATTTTCTTTGCCGATTCCTTCTACAAAGTTCATGTTAGTTGGTGTTTCTACCTTTAAAACATCTACTTTGTATCTAGGATCAGAGAATTCTTTCATAGCTGTGTTTACCTTGTTTGGTCTAACCTTAGCGTATTCTTCTCCCTTTTCTGAGTCCATATTTCTATCGTAAGTGATGATTTCTAAGAAATGTGGTAGACCTAATCCTTCACATTCATAGCCAACTCTTTCTACCCAAGCTCTCTTGATGTCGTTTGTTTTTTCATCATCGTCGCAATCATAGTATAGAAGAGTTTTGATAGCGTTAGCTCCCATTTCTTTAGCTCTTAATACACTCATAAAGTCGATTAGACGTGGAAGTCTGCCTTCGTCATATTCGTCATATCCTGTTTGCTCATAGCTTAGGATAAGTCCAACATTTTTTGCCTTAGCTGCAATTCCTTTTTCTCCATAAATTGGGTCAAGTAGGATTGATGAAGCATATGGTGTAAGTTCTTTAGAAACTAGCTCCTTGTAAGCTCCAATTCCTTCTACATTGTTTAGGTCAGGATTTGCCTTACCCATCATTTTTTCCATAGATCCTCTTTGATCTATTGCAAGAGCTGCTATAGCTCCGTCTTCGTTTACTAATTGTTTAAGGTTTTCTAGTTTTTCTTGTGAAATTTTCATTTGCATTCCTCTACTTTTATTTTCTCAAAATATTCATCAAACTTATCCATTTCAATGTGGGCAATTTCTTCTGTCAATACATTTAAAAGTCCACATGTCATTGATGTTTTTATAACATCTATGTCTTCTTCTTTATTATCTATGGCAAATAAAGCTCCAGCTAGAGATGAATCTCCACTTCCTACAGGATTTTTGGCATCAACTTTTGGAATAGTCGCATTGTAGATTTTATCTTCTACTTTGACTACAGCTCCGTCTTTGCCCATTGATACAATTATATATTTTATGTCCTTGAAAGGTTCTTCTAGTAGGATATCTTTAAGTTCACTTTTTTCTATCTTCCTTCCAAGAACATCTCCTATCTCAGTCTCGTTAGGTTTGATAAGGTCAGGTTTTGCATCGGCATTAATCATATCTTTTAGGGTTTGTCCAGATGTATCTACTGATACAAACTTGTTATTCTCCTTGGCAAACTTTATTATCCTTTTGTAAAATTCGCTATCAAGCCCCTTTGGCAAGGATCCAGATATGTTTATCACAGAGCAACCTTCGCTGATTTTTGAAAGACTATCTAAGAATTTCTCTTCTTCTTTGTCACTTATACTAGGACCTGCTTCCAAAATTTCAGTTTGCTTTCCTTCATGGAGGATTGCTATACAGTTTCTTGTTTCGCCATCAACTTTTACAAATCTTGCTTGATGACCTCTTTTTTCAAGGTCTTCTTCTATATATTCTCCTAGTTTGCCGCCAACAAATCCAGAATGAACCGGACTTGCTCCCAACTCTTTTAGGACATAACCAACATGGATGCCCTTACCTCCTGCGTGTTTGTTAACGTCAGATGTTCTTGTAACGTCATCTATATTTAGTTTATTCAGCTGATAAGCCACATCTACAGAAGGATTTGCTGTTATTGTTAATATCATCCAAAAACTCGCTTCCCATTTAAAAATGTTGCCTTAAGATCTAAATTTTCATCTAAAACTATGAAATCAGCGTCGTATCCTTCGTGAAGTTTACCGCAAACATCATCTATGCCAAGAGATTTTGCTGGTATGAGACTTGCCATTTGAATAGCTTCAAATACATCTGCTATCTCCCACTCTACGACATTTTTAACTGCTTCTTTTAATCTTAGAATTGATCCTGCAAGGTTACCGCTATCTTTTAGTCTTGCTGTGCCATCTTTTACAATTACAGGGAACTCTCCAAGTTTGTAATCTCCTTCAGGCATACCACCTGCTGACATACAATCTGTAATAAGTGCAATTCTATCTCTACCCTTGGCATTCATAAGGATATTTGCTGCATTTGGATTTACATGGTGTCCATCACAAATTAGCTCTCCATAAGAATCTGTACTCATGGCAGCTCCAACCATACCAGGATTTCTATGATGAAGTCCACTCATACCATTATAAACATGGACAAAGATATTAGCTCCTGCATCAACTGCATCTACAGCCTCATCAAAGCTTGCATCCGAATGTCCCAAGGCAACTCTTACTCCCATTGCGTTTGCTTCTTTTATAAAGTCAATTGCTCCTTCTCTTTCTGGAGCTATGGCAATTTTATTTACTAAGCCATCTGATAGCTCTTTCCATTTTTTAAGCTTTTCTATATCAGGATCTGACATGTATGATGCATTTTGGGCACCTTTGTATTTTTCTGTGAAAAATGGTCCTTCTAAGAATATTCCCCTAACCTTGGCACCTGTAACTGATTTATATTCATCACCAATCACCTTACAAGCCTCGTTTAGCTTTTCTGTTGAATCTGTTAGGGTTGTTGGCAAAAAGCTTGTAACTCCACACTCCAAAATACCTTTAGATATTTCATCTAGGTAGCCTTTTTTACAATCCATTATATCCTTGCCACCATAACCATGAATGTGAGTATCAACAAGGCCTGGAGCGATAATTTCTCCCAAGTCTTCGTATTCTTCTACTTCTTTTTTGGAAAATGATTTAATCTTACCATCTTCTACTTCCATGTAACAGTTTTCTAAAATCCTATCTTCTAATACTATATATTTTGCAAAATAATGCATTTAATCTCCTTAGTTTATCTCGGATTATAACTTGTTTCATAGTAGAACCTATCTCCTCTGGCATAAGAGATAGTATATTCTACCAAATTGTCATCAAAATCATAGCTTTTTCTAATAACCTTAAGGCTAGGTGAATCTATTCTTTGATCTAAGAAATTTGCTATTTTCTTTGTAAGATTTGCCACTGAAAATCTTTCCTTTACTGTAAATATCTTTGCGTTAGCCTTTTCAAATATCTCGTAGAGAGGTTTTTTTGCTACTAATTCTTTGGATATATTTCTAAATCTTTCATAAGGAATAAAGCTTGTCTCATACATCATCGGCTCATCGTCAGCAAGCCTAAGTCTAATGATTTCTATAACCAAGTCCATTTTGTTTATACCCATAGTCTTAGCTAAATCTTTACTTGCCTTTTTCACTCTAAAATCAATTATCTTAGATGTTGGATTCATTCCTCTAAGCTTTGTTCTTTGAGTAAAAGAATAATAATTTGATAGGTTATCCTTTAAATCATCCTTGCCAGTAACAAAACTTCCCTTTCCTTGAATCTGAAAAATCAGTCCGTCGTTGACCAACTGACCTATAGCATTTCTTATAGTAGTTCTACTTACGCCATAGTCCTTGCAGAGTTGCCTTTCCGAAGGAATCTTGTCTCCTTTTTCCATAGTAGATATTTTTTCTGTAATATCTTTAACTATTTCTGAATAAAGACTCATAATATCCTACTTGTTATATTCGTGGATACTTACACCCTTTACAACCCTGTTTACAGTTTGTGACTTAGATGGGTTATCCGGAGTATTTCCCACCCTAAGGGCTGTAATTAAACTTATAAGTTGCGCTACTATTGCATATAAAACTGCTAGGTATCCATCATCGACACCATCTATATCGTAGATGAGTTTTTCATAAGGTCCGCTAACTTCCTCGTTTGCTACAGCTATTACCTTTTTTGCTATCCCATCTAGGCATATTTCATCTAAAATATCAGTATCGTATTTTCTAGTATAAGGATTGTTTGAGATAAAGGATACTACCAGTGTGTTTTTATCTATGAATGATTTTGGACCATGTCTAAAGCCCATGCTTGATTCATACATGCTAGAAACACTTCCTGCAGTAAGCTCCAACACCTTTAATCTAGCCTCGTTAGTTAGCTTGTACAAAGGTCCACTTCCAAGATAAATAATCCTATCGAAATCAAAATCTACTAAGTTTTCAATATTTTCTCTATCTTCCAGGATTTTTCTCCCTGCATCAGAAATCTTACTTACAATTTCTTTTTTATTAGAATTTGTCTTATCAAATATAAGTAAACTTGTCAAAAGCATGGATGTAAAAGAGCTTGTCATTGCAAATCCTTTGTCATTTGTCCCGTCTGGTTCTATAAAGACATAGGCATTTTCATCATCATAAAGCTTTTGGGCAAGCTTGCCATCCTCAGCACAAGTTATAGCTAGATTGTAGCAATCATCTACCAAATCTTCCATAAGCTCTACTGCAGCTAGAGACTCTGGAGAATTGCCACTTCTAGCAAAAGAAACTAACAAAACCTTCTCATCTTTTTTAAAGTGAAGATAAGGAGCAGAAACAAGGTCTGTTGTAGCAATTGATTCAAAGTCAAAATCTCCATGAGATTTCAAATATTCCTTGGCTATATTTCCAACATACTCGCTTGTGCCAGCACCTGTAAATATAACCTTGCTATCTTTAACCTTTTCTAAGAATTTAGTAATATCTTCTTTTCTTTTTTCGTACAAGTCATAAACAAGCTCCCAAATATTAGCTTGTTGTAAAATTTCGCTATAAGTATTTATAGCATCATTTTTATTAATATAATCTAAATTTAAAAACATTTGAACCTCCAACTGGTAACTACCACTTCTATTATATTCTTTCATTTTCCTTAGTCAACTACAGATTCTAATGTTCTCTTAGATTTTATAAATTAAGTTAGTATATTTTTCAATATCTTTTTTGCCTTTGTTGCTTATTTCATCATCACTTATTACATCAGCATTTTCTATCTTATAAAACCCATAGAAATCTTCAACGCCAATCTTAGATGAATCGGCAATTAGATATGCCCTGTTCGAATTATCTAATATCTTAGCCTGAAGTATGCCTTCATCCACACTGTAAGTATAGGCAAGACCATCGTGAATGCCATTTACACCGATAAAGGCCATAGAGAACTTGAGCTTTTCAATTACATCTATTGCAAGACTTCCAACAAAGGCTCCTGTAATCTCCCTAAATTCTCCACCTATCAGAAAAACTCTTACTCCTCTTAGGTTTTTAAGCTTTTCAAATAAATACAAGGAGTTTGTGTAAATATTACACTTTTTGTTAGACAAGTAGGTGCTAACATATTCTATAGTCGTCCCTGCACCTAGGAATATATTTTCATCACTATCAATAAGAGATGCTATAATTTGTGCAATATACTCTTTCTTTTCTTTGTTTTTATAAATTTTTTCTTCATTGGAAAATTCTCTAGGCAAAGCCTTATCCAAACTCTTTGCCCCACCGTGAACTCTAAGAAGGAGGTTTTGATCCTCAAGCTCCTTTAAATCACGTCTTATAGTCATATCTGTTACATTTAGAATATTTGTAAGAGTCGAAACTTGAATTATTCCGTCTTTTTCTAATTTATCTAGTATTATTTCGTGTCGTTCTTCTTTTAACATAGCTATTTCCTTTAATAAAAATAGCGCCACCCAGACGCTACCTTTATTATACTCGAATTAACTACTTTAGTTCTTTACTTTCTGATAATTCCTTCCACCAGTAAGCACTCTTCTTTGGATATCTCTTTTGTGTTTTGAAATCAACAAAGAAGAAACCGTATCTCTTATTATAACCGTTTGACCAACTAAACATATCCATCAGACTCCATAAGAAGTAGCCTTTTACGTTAGCGCCATTTTCGTTGGCTTTCAATACAGCTTCTAAGTGTTTAGATACATAGTCAATTCTTGCATCATCTTCTACGGTATTGTTTTCGTTAAGTTCTTCCTTGATACCTATACCGTTTTCTGTGATATATATTTTCTTGCAATTTTCATATTGAGAAACTCTCATGATCATATCATATAGACCCTTAGGGTATATTGACCAATCCCAATCAGTCTTTGGTATATCATCTCTTTTTACTTCTTCGCCCATTCCCTTTAGGCGACTTTCAAAGGTTCCTTTATCGCCAGTACCATTGTGGTGGTGAACATTTTCACCCTTGTATTCTTTCATCCAGTGAGCTTGGTAAGAATTTATACCTAAGAAATCAATTTTTGGAGCTGCTTTTTTCATTTCTTCCAAATCTTTTTCATCTGGCTTAAACTCATCAAATCCATTAACTTCCAATATATAGTTAACTCTATCCAAGGTTTCTTTAGTATATTCACCTAGGAGTGTTGATTCTATAGCCAAGCCATTTGCTATTGCGTCATATCTTTTGGCAGCTTCTATATTCTCTTCATTATCATCTATTGAATAGTAAGTTTCTAGAGAATGGATTACTCCCATTTCTCCTTCTTTGCCGCTATCTTTGAAGTGGTTTAATACTCTTGCGTGTGCTGTGAGCATACCGTGAATATTTGAAACAGTTTTGTTAAATTGGTATTTTTCTCCTGGAGGAAATGTTCCTGTAACAAATTGGTTAACTGACCAAGGCCATATTTCATTAAATGTTGCCCATTTTTCGACTTCTGTAAATTCATCTAAGCAGAACTTAGCATATTCCACAAAATAATCTTCTACTTCTTTGTTAGAAAAATCTCCGTCTTTGTTAAATAGGTATGGAGTATCAAAATGGTGAAGCGTTACATAAGGTTCAACACCATTGTCAATCGCATATTTGAAAAGCTCATGATAGTGATCTACACCTTGTTTATTAACTTCTCCATACCCTTTAGGGAATATTCTTGTCCAAGCTATAGATATTCTTATTCCGTTTATGCCGAATTTTACGCAATTATCTATATCTTCCTTGTACTTATGATAAAAGTCACTGGCTGGATCTGGGTTATATCCATTTGTTTCATCATAATATACATCCCAACAAACTAGGCCTTTTCCATCTTCCTTAGTAGCTCCTTCGCATTGGTAAGCTGCTGTAGCTCCTCCAAATACAAAATCATCAGAAAATCTCATAATTACTCCTATTCATCCATTTTGCTTAGAATAAACTTGACTGCTCCGTCTGGATCTCTAGTCAAATCAATATATTCTTTTCCGCCTGTCTTAACTAACTTGTTTCCTATTCTATCTGTATCTTGTTTTATATCTTCGTAATAGTTTGCAACTTGTGGCGCCAAAACTACTACATCAAATTTTGGTAATATATCGTGGTGAGAACCATAGCTTCCTGCAGCTGCATGAACTTTCGCTCCAGATTCTTCTGCACCTTCATTTAGTGCATTTGCTAATAGTCCACTTGTTCCACCACCAGCACATAGTACTAAGACATTTGTGATTTTCTCACTTGCCTTACTTTTTTCAAGTAGATTTTCATCTATACCTTCTGCTTCTTCTTCTAATTCTAATAACTCTTCCTCTTCTTTTTCTTTTTCAAGGATTTGCTTATCATAAACTTTGAAGAAAGGATAATATACTAATACGTCAACTGCTATAATTATTGCCATCATTAACAATGATAATGGAGCAAAACCTGTTGATATGAATGCACCAATTGGTCCTGGTGTTGTCCAAGGCATTTGTGCTACCATTGAGTTCATTCCCAAAACTTCTACGAAAAATTTAAATATCCAAACATTAAGTATTGGAGCCACGATAAATGGTATCATGAATACTGGATTTAGGATCAATGGACCACCAAATAAGATTGGCTCATTTACACCAAATGAAGTTGGTACTACTGCAGCTCTACCTACTGCTTTATTTTGTTTAGATTTAGCTAACCACATAAACATAAATGGTACTACGAAAGTTGCTCCTGTACCTCCAAGAGTTGCTATAAACTCTCCTGTATTTGGAGTAACTATTGCTGTTGCGTGTTGACCAGCTTGAAAAGCTGCGATATTGTTTGCTTGATTAATATAAGCAATAGCATTTATTGCTGGGTTTACTATTGATGGTCCGTGGATTCCTATAAACCAGAAAAATGCCATAGCTCCGTATATCAAAGCTGTTCCTCCCCAGCTATCTGCTGCTGAGAATAGTGGTTGGATAAGAACTATTATAGCTTCTGCTAAACTTGTTCCTACAAATTTTCTGATTATCATATCTATAATCCAGAAACATAATAGAGATAGACCGAAAGGAATAATATCTTTAAATGCTTGAGAAATATTTGGTGGTACTTCCTTAGGCATTTTTATTGTTAGATTCCTCTTTATACTAGCCTTGTAAATATTACCAGCTATAAATGTTGAGATAAATGCAGCTATAAGTCCTGTTGAACCTAGGTAAGAATTAGTTATTCCACCTTCAATAAAATCAACAGATAAGAACATAAATCCAACTAGTGATGCAAACATAACAGAAGTTGCATTTATTTGATTATCTACTGGCATCTCTCTATTTAAAGCACCGGTAAAGTGTTTTGCTGTTGTAATTGACATAACCAAACCTAATAGTCCCATTGATAGGTTGTAAGGTTTAGTTAGAATTGCTTCCATATTTTCTGACCAATAAAATCCAAAAATATTTGGAATATAAGCCACTAATAGAAACAATGATGAGAAGATTACTATAGGCATAGTTTCCATGAAACCATCTTTTATAGCAACCATGTATTTATTTCTTGAAAGTTTTTCAAAAAACGGTGTTATTTTTTCAATCCCTTTTAGTATCGCATCCATAAGCTCCTCCGATAAGCTGACCTACTTTTTATAAATATTGATTAAATCATAAATGATATCTTTTAGTAAGATTGTTGTCATCAAGTGGTCTTGGGCATGGATCATGATGATTCCAATGTCTAAATCCTTACCTTGTGCATCTAAAGCTAACATTTCTGTTTGTTTAGCATGAGCTAAGTTAAGATTATCTTGAGCCGCTTGGATTTTTTCTTCTAGTCCGTCAAACTTGCCATTTCTAGCATCTTTTAACGCTTCAAGCAAACTGCTCCTTGCATCTCCAGAGTATGCAACAATCTCAAATCCTAGCATACCAATATCTTTTCTTGACATTTCCTTTTCTGACATAATTTCCTCCTTATATTTTATAAATCATTTAATCGTGATATTCTCCCCTATCCCATTTTTCGATAAATTCATCAAAGAATTTTTCGTTAGACACTTGGTCTTTTTCATCGTCTTTGTATTTTTCTTCTATTGCCATTAGTTTTTCAATTATCTTATCTTTTTCTTCTGTTGATTCATATTCTGTGTTGATAAATGAATCTACTATTTCAAAAGCAAGATCTCTTCCGACAATCATTCCACCAAAGGATATTACGTTTGCATTTAAATCTCTTTTTGCATGGATTGCTGTCGCACAATCTCTAACAAGAGCACAACGTGTACCAAAGGCTTTGTTTACAGATGTTGATATTCCAACTCCTGTTCCGCAAAGTACAACTCCTAGATCACAATCTCCACTCGCTACAAGCTCTCCTACCTTTTTACCAAAAATAGGATAGTGTGTTCTTGTATTATCGTAAGTTCCAACGTCTACTACTTCATGACCAAGACTTTTGAGATGGTCTGAAACTTCCATTTTCAAACTTGTAACTATATGGTCACATCCTAATGCTATTTTCATTCCTACCTCCTACATCATCTTATTTAACATATCAATTCTAATTTGGTGACGACCGCCGTCGTATCCATGGCTTAAGAAATTTCTTAGACAAGATTTTGCTAAATCTTCTCCAACTATTCCTGATCCCATAACTAGAATCCTTGCGCCGTTGTGTCTTTTTGTCATTAGAGCACTTCTTTCATCTGATACTTCTGCAGCAACCATTCCCTTGTGTTTAGAACATGCCATATAACTTCCTGCTCCATATCTATCAAGAACAATCCCTACTGATGCGTCATCAGAACCTGTTGTCAAGATTCCATCTACTTCCAATAGTTTTTCACAAACTGCATTTGAACTATCGACAAAATCAAAACCATCTTCTGTCAAATCTTCGTATTCAAATGATAAACTCTCAAGCTCTTCGATTAAAGCATCCTTCAATCCTAGAGCATCCATGTCTGAAGAAATATATACCTTCATAAAACCCACCTTTCTTTTTTTATATCAATGCGCATGCATTAACTTTCATAAATTTATTCACTCACTAAAATAATCATCTAAGAATAAGTAGTCTAAGCCAGTTTCATTTAATTTTTTGTACCAATAAAAACTTTTTTTCTTGTATCTATTTAGACTACCAGAGCCATCATCATTTCTATCTATATATATGAAGCCCCATCTTTTTCTCATAGTTCCTGTAGTTCCACTTACAAAGTCTTCTACAGCCCAATTAGTATAACCTATCACATCTACGCCATCAGCCAATGCTTTGTTTAGCTCCAAGAGGTGATTTCTTAAAACTCTTATCCTATAATCATCATTTACTGTAAGAGTTCCATCTTCATCTTCTTCGAGCTCTTCAATCTTGGCAAAGCCATTTTCACAAATGAACAGCGGCCTATCATATCTGTCCCACAAGACATTACACAAAATCCTTAGTCCAACATGATCAACTGGCCAATCCCACTCAGTATATTCAAGCTCTGGATTTTTTAGCTCACTAATTTGATTGCTGTATGTGCTATCAAATTCATTTTCGTTAAACTTAGATATTCCACTGACATAATATGAAAACGCCAGATAATCAACTGTATTTTCTCTTATATCTTTTAGTTCATCTTCGTTTGTATATAATTTAATACCCTTTGACTCCAATTGTTTTATTTTCCACTTTGGATATTGTCCAAAAACATGAACATCTGTATGGAACAAGCCATTTCTATTGTCGAAATAAGCTTTTAAATTATCAAGAGGATTCATAGAGTTTGGATAACTTGGACCAAGGGCAGTAGAGCAAGCTACTTTAGCCATAGGATCAATTTCTTTTATGATTTTTATTGCTCTAGCATTTGCTAAAAACATATTATAATTTAGCTGTTCTTTCGCCTGATCGTCATACTTTATCTTTCTAGTATCTACTCCTAGGTGGAAGAACGGCTGTCTATCAGCAATATTTATTTCATTGAAAGTAATCCAATATTTTACTTTATCCTTATATCTTTTTACAATAGTGTTGACATATTTAAGGTAGAAATCTATTACTTCTTTATTTAAAAATCCACCATAGTTATCCGCCAAGTATAGAGGAGTTTCCCCTGTATGTGTTATGGTAATAACTGGTTCAATTCCATGTTTAATAAGCTCATCAAACATATCATCATAATGTTTAAGTCCCTTTTCATTAGGCACATCTTCAATTCCCTTAGGAAAAATCCTTGCCCAGGATATAGAAGTTCTATAGGCTTTGATACCTAATTCCCCAAAAAGAGATATATCTTCCTTATATCTGTTATAAAAATCTACTCCTAAATGTTTAAGATTTCCTTCTTCTGGTTTCTCAGTCCTAGGATCATTTGGAGAATTTGGAAGTACATCAGCTACTTGTGCTCCTTTTCCATCTTGGTCAAAAGCTCCTTCATTGTGGTAGGCTGCCGCTGCAGATCCAAGCAAGAAATCTTTAGGAAAGTAATTTTTCACCTTAGCTCCTTTCTTTTTCTGTTTGTTTATGTTTTTTATTTATCTTTTTTGTTTATTTATCTTCATATTACATTACAAACAAACATTTGTCAAGCGTTTTCAAAATATTTTTTATAGAAATAAAAAATACCCTCTATGCTAGCTACTCCAGCAAAGAGGGTAAAGTATATTCTAAAATAACAAATTATTTAATTTTATTCCCACAAATACAAACATTCATATCAAATCCGGCTCTTATCGCTGTATTTATAGATGCCGTGTGTGAAAATTGAGTCGTATATATTGGACTAACCTCGGGGTATTCCTTTTTAATTATTAGAGCTAAACTTCGAACAATAGCAGAAGATACTCCTTCATACGTTTTATCAAAATAAAACTTTTCAACTCCTATGCTCCACAGATATTTTCCTATAGTAGAGGCACCACAAAGAGCGACGAGCTTATTATTATCATAGAAAGAAAGACCAATTCTATCATCTTCATCAAAGGTAAAAGGCATCTTGCTTATGCCCTTAAATCTTTGGATATCTTCTTTAGAAATCCTATCAAAATTAAAGTGTTTTATTCTCACATACCTATTAGAAAAAGTCATTAGTGGAAAGAAATTATCAATCTTTATATTATAGCTTCTTAATATACTTTCTAACTTCTTAATATTTTCAAATTCTGTAAACCACTGGGCTGGATAATCACTGTAGTCATTTTTTAAACTATTAATAAGATCACTATTATTAGATCTTACAAAAATTCTATTAGATGAAATAATAATTGAAAAAGAATATTTGTTATAGAAAAGAAATGACTCGTGCACGTCATTTGCAGTAAATACATTTTTCCCCAAATCAAATTCTTCTTTACTTATTGAAAAATCATTTAGAAGCTGGTTTTTAAAATTAATATTCATAACTTCTCCCATAAATAAAAAACTACAAAAAACCTGTAGCATGTGGCTGGGATAGCAGGACTTGAACCTGCGCTCTCCAGAGTCAGAATCTGGTGCCTTACCGACTTGGCTATATCCCAATATTATATACACCTTTAATTAAACACTATTTTGATATATTATGTCAATAGATATAACAACCTTTATATGATTACCCATTTTTCATATATCAAAAAAGAGAAAGATATAGAGGGTAGTTTGTTTAGAAATTGTCTAGTCTGCCGGGAGGTCGCCCTCCCAGTACCATCGGATTGTTAGGCTTTCGGATACACCGACCATTCCATGGAGAGTGCTCTATTAGCCGCACGGGCTTATTTTCTGTGATAGGTTATACATAGACATACTTAACTAGCATGTTTATGCCGAAAACTAAGCGCGAATATGCGAAAGAGTTTATCTCGCAAACTGGTTTTCGTGACAGGTAAATCTTGACTATTCAATTAATATTTAACTAACTCATATTTTTTCTTAGTTAAGATATTAATGTATACTTTTCTACCCAGTATTCGGCTTTTAATTTTATGCAACAAAAAAGACTGGAATATATCCAGTCTGATTTGTTTGGCGACTACCTAGTCTCCCGGGAGGTTGCCCTCCGAGTACCATCGGCGTTATAAGGCTTAACTTCTGTGTTCGGTATGGGAACAGGTGTATCCCTTATGCCATCATCACCATATTTATGAACCTTCTAAATAGCAAGAAATATTTCCAGTCAAGATTTAAAGTTTAGTATCCATTAGCTTAATACATTACTGCACTTACACCTTGGACCTATCAAAGGTATTTTCTTTACCTACTCTTAGAAATCTTATCTTGAGGCCTGCTTCGTACTTAGATGCTTTCAGTACTTATCAATTCCATACGTAGCTACCCAGCTATGCTCCTGGCGGAACAACTGGTACACCAGAGGTATGTCCATCCCGGTCCTCTCGTACTAAGGACAGATCCTCTCAAATTTCTTACGCCCACGCTGGATAGGGACCGAACTGTCTCACGACGTTCTGAACCCAGCTCGCGTGCCTCTTTAATGGGCGAACAGCCCAACCCTTGGGACCTACTTCAGCCCCAGGATGAGACGAGCCGACATCGAGGTGCCAAACCTCCCCGTCGATGTGGACTCTTGGGGGAGATAAGCCTGTTATCCCCGGGGTAGCTTTTATCCGTTGAGCGATGGCCCTTCCATGCGGTGCCACCGGATCACTAAGTCCGTATTTCTACTCTGCGCAACTTGTAGGTTTTGCAGTTAAGCTCGCTTCTGCCTTTGTACTCTACGAATGGTTTCCGTCCATTCTGAGCGAACCTTTGAACGCCTCCGTTACTTTTTGGGAGGCGACCGCCCCAGTCAAACTGCCCAACTGACAATGTCCTTTGCCCTGATTCAAGGGTCAAAGTTAGAACTTTAATATTAGAGGGTTGGTATCCCAAGGGTGACTCCACCTACACTGGCGTGCAAGTTTCTAAGTCTCCCAACTATCCTGTACGTCTAATCTCAAAGTCCAATATCAGCCTACAGTAAAGCTCCACGGGGTCTTTCCGTCCTAGCGTGGGTAAGTCGCATCTTCACGACTACTACAATTTCACCGGATCCTTTGTTGAGACAGTGCCCAAATCGTTACACCTTTCGTGCGGGTCGGAACTTACCCGACAAGGAATTTCGCTACCTTAGGACCGTTATAGTTACGGCCGCCGTTTACTGGGGCTTAAGTTCTAGCCTTCGCATTCGCTAAGCCTTCCCCTTAACCTTCCAGCACCGGGCAGGTGTCAGCTCCTATACTTCATCTTTCGATTTTGCAGAAACTTGTGTTTTTGGTAAACAGTCGCTTGGGCCTGGTTTCTGTGGCCAGATCGCTCTGGCTCCCCTTCTCCCGAAGTTACGGGGACATTTTGCCGAGTTCCTTAACAAAGGTTCTTCCGCGCGTCTTGGTATTCTCTACCTCCCTACCTGTGTCGGTTTTGGTACGGGCGCTTTGGTCTTGATAGTGACTTTTCTTGGCAATATGGAGTCAGCTACTTCTCTACTCATGTTTTCGATACCTATCAGATTTTAGCCTTTAAGTGTGCGGATTTGCCTACACACAAGCCTTTATCTTTAGACTAGCTATTCCATCAGCTAGCTTAGCTTATCCTTTTGCGTCATCACTTCTCTATTGCGACTTTAAGCGGTACAGGAATCTAAACCTGTTATCCATCGCCTACGCCTTTCGGCCTCGGCTTAGGTCCCGACTTACCCTGAGGGGACGAGCCTTGCTCAGGAATCCTTAGGGTTTCGACGGGGATGATTCTCACATCCCTTCTCGCTACTCATGCCAGCATTCTCTCTTGTATTCGCTCCACTGTTGCTTTCGCTTTGGCTTCTTCGCTTATACAATGCTCCTCTACCACTGATAGAGGTATTAAATCTAGACATAAAGTTCATTTTCCTTTGGTTAGTGAATACTTTTACCAGGTTCATACTTTTTTTAGTATGACTGTTGGTGATTTCGTAGTTATACAACTTACCTTTTACTTATTTTTAAGCGTAATTGTTTTATTGATAACTCGTTTTATCTTGATTGTTGTTTATTAATATTTCCTAGTTAAGTTTTCTCTTCCTTTTTTAATGATCTCCTTATGTGATAGATTTAATTCCTCTATCAATCCGAAGCTTCGGTACTGGATTTTAGCCCCGTTC
>OGRZ01000044.1_pt1 | contig 120270 bp, 107 predicted proteins | sample 1573771 | NCBI WGS metagenome assembly OGRZ01 (sample SAMN03295811, study PRJEB24534) | human gut metagenome | isolation source: fecal sample 1 from infant 2 | host: Homo sapiens | place: USA: Pittsburgh, PA | collected 2014-07
GCGCTGAAATCAGCTCGGTGATCAAAGCCATGCAGTGGCAGATGGATTTCCGCAAACTGAAAAAAGGCGATCAGTTCTCTGTCCTGATGTCCCGCGAAATGCTGGACGGTAAGCGCGAGCAGAGCCAGCTGGTGGGCGTTCGTCTGCGTTCAGACGGCAAAGACTACTACGCCATTCGTGCGGAAGACGGTAAGTTCTATGACCGCAGCGGTACGGGTCTGGCAAAAGGCTTCCTGCGTTTCCCAACGGCGAAACAGTTCCGCGTCTCCTCCAACTTCAACCCTCGTCGTCTGAACCCGGTAACTGGCCGCGTAGCGCCGCACCGTGGCGTTGACTTCGCCATGCCGCAGGGCACGCCAGTGCTGGCGGTAGGGGATGGTGAAGTGGTCATGGCGAAACGCAGCGGTGCTGCTGGCTATTACGTTGCTATTCGTCACGGTCGTACGTACACCACCCGCTACATGCACCTGCGTAAACTGCTGGTCAAACCGGGCCAGAAAGTGAAACGTGGCGATCGCATCGCGCTGTCCGGGAACACCGGCCGGTCGACAGGTCCGCACCTGCACTACGAAGTGTGGATCAACCAGCAGGCGGTTAATCCGCTGACGGCGAAACTGCCGCGCACCGAAGGGCTGACCGGGAAAGATCGCAAAGATTACCTGGCGCAGGTGAAAGAGGTGATGCCGCAGCTGCGCTTCGACTAAGCTCTCCTGATTTAAAAAGCCGGCGTCAGTATGCGCCGGCTTTTTCTTTTGTGCGCGGGCGGCAGCCTCGCTACACTATCCGAATATATTTTTGCGTCACCAGACCCTGGAACCCGCATGGAAACCAAAAAAAACAATATTGAGTACATTCCCGAGTTTGAAAAATCTTTTCGCCACCCGCGTAACTGGGGCGCCTGGATTGGCGTATACGCGTTTGCTGGCATGGCGTTGTTACCTGCTTCCCTCCGCGATCCGGTGCTGGGTAAAGTGGGGCGCCTGGCAGGGCGCTTAGGTAAAAGCGCACGCCGCCGCGCGCAAATAAACCTGTTGTACTGTTTCCCGGATAAAAGCGACGCCGAACGCGAAGCAATCATTGATGACATGTATACCACCGCGCCACAGGCCATGGCGATGATGGCGGAACTGGCGCTGAAAGGGCCGGAGAAGATCGTCGAACGCGTTGACTGGAAAGGGCTGGAGATCATCGATGAGATGCGTCGCAATGATGAAAAGGTGATTTTCCTGGTGCCGCACGGCTGGGGGGTCGACATTCCGGCGATGTTAATGGCGTCGCAGGGCCAGAAAATGGCGGCGATGTTCCATAATCAGGGAAACAAAATCTACGACTTCGTCTGGAATACCGTGCGCCGTCGCTTTGGCGGGCGTTTGCACGCCCGAAACGATGGCATTAAGCCTTTCATTCAGTCGGTACGTCAGGGTTACTGGGGCTACTATCTGCCCGATCAGGACCACGGCCCGGAGCACAGCGAGTTTGTCGATTTCTTCGCAACCTATAAAGCCACGCTACCTGCGATTGGTCGTCTGATGAAAGTCTGCCGCGCCCGCGTGATCCCACTGTTCCCGGTTTATGACGGTAAAACGCATCGCCTGAGCATTGAGGTACGTCCGCCGATGGACGATCTGCTGACCGCAGACGATCACACCATCGCACGTCGCATGAATGAAGAGGTGGAGGTGCTGGTGGGGCCGCATAAGGAGCAATATACGTGGATCCTGAAGCTGCTCAAAACGCGCAAACCTGGCGAAACAGAGCCGTACAAGCGTAAAGAGCTTTTCCCGAAGAAATAGGAAACCTTCACCCCTCTCCCCTTAGGGGAGAGGGGATCGGAGCTTACTCTACGGTCAGTACGCGGGTGGTATTGGTTGAGCCGATGGTGCTCATCACGTCACCCTGCGTCACGATAACGATATCACCGGATACCAGATAACCTTTGTCGCGCAGCAGGTTCACGGCATCGTGCGCGGCGGCCACGCCGTCGTTGGTGCTGTCGAAGTATACTGGCGTCACGCCGCGATACAGCGCCGTCAGGTTCAGCGTACGCTCGTGACGGGACATGGCGAAGATCGGCAGACCGGAGCTGATACGGGACGTCATTAGCGCGGTACGGCCAGATTCGGTCATGGTGATGATCGCCGTGACCCCTTTCAGGTGGTTGGCTGCGTACATCGCAGACATCGCAATCGCTTCTTCCACGTTGTCGAACTGAATGTCCAGGCGGTGTTTAGAGACGTTAATGCTTGGGATCTTCTCTGCACCCAGGCACACGCGCGCCATGGCGGCCACGGTTTCTGCCGGATACTGACCTGCCGCGGTTTCCGCTGACAGCATCACCGCATCGGTACCATCCAGCACGGCGTTCGCCACGTCCATGACTTCCGCACGGGTTGGCATTGGATTGGTGATCATGGATTCCATCATCTGGGTGGCGGTGATCACCGCGCGGTTCAGCTGACGCGCGCGACGGATCAGCGCTTTCTGGATACCGACCAGTTCAGGATCGCCAATTTCCACGCCCAGGTCACCACGGGCAACCATCACCACGTCAGACGCCAGGATCACGTCGTCCATCGCGTCCTGATCGCAGACCGCTTCAGCGCGTTCCACTTTCGCAACGATTTTCGCATCGCAGCCTGCATCGCGCGCCAGGCGGCGAGCATAGTTCAGATCTTCGCCGCAGCGCGGGAAGGAGACGGCCAGGTAATCCACGCCGATCTGCGCTGCGGTCACGATATCCGCTTTGTCTTTATCGGTCAGCGCTTCGGCAGACAGGCCACCGCCGAGTTTGTTGATGCCTTTGTTGTTGGAGAGCGGGCCGCCGACGGTCACTTCGGTGAATACCTTCATACCCTGAACTTCCAGCACTTTCAGCTGTACGCGTCCGTCGTCCAGCAGCAGGATGTCGCCAGGCACAACGTCAGCAGGCAGACCTTTGTAGTCGATACCCACTTTTTCCTTATCGCCTTCGCCTTTACTCAGGTTGGCATCCAGCAGGAATTTATCGCCGATGTTGAGGAAGACTTTGCCTTCTTTAAAGGTCGATACGCGGATTTTTGGACCTTGCAGGTCACCGAGGATAGCAACATGGCGGCCCAGTTTAGCTGCGATTTCACGCACTTTGTCGGCACGTAATTTATGGTCTTCTGGCGTACCGTGAGAGAAGTTCATGCGCACCACGTTGGCACCCGCGGCGATAATCTTTTCGAGGTTATTATCGCGGTCGGTGGCCGGGCCTAAGGTGGTGACGATCTTGGTTCTGCGAAGCCTTCTGGACATGTAATACTCCGTTGACTGAAACAACTTTGGTGTTGCGTGAACATTGAATCGGCCTTCATCTGCTGCAAGGCAGCGGAGAGTGGACCGAATGCCGTAAATCGTTACATCGTAATTATTGGTTACGTCTTCGTTATCAACTATCAGGGAACATCGCTCTTTATAAGCAATTCTTTATCAAAACGCGATTCCTTCAGCGCTTCCTTGACCCGCTTCAAGTTATCCCGGAATTTTGCGCCCCGACGTAAGGTAAAACCGGTTGCCAGCACGTCAATCACGGTAAGCTGCGCCAGTCGGGAAACCATCGGCATATAAATGTCGGTGTCTTCCGGCACGTCGAGGGTGATCGCCAGCGTCGCCTCACGCGCCAGCGGCGTGCCTGCCGTGGTGAGGGCAATCACCATGGCATCGTTTTCACGGGCCAGCTGTGCCAGCTCTACCTGACTCTTGGTGCGGCCGGTGTGCGAAATCAGTACCACGACGTCATCTTCACTGCAATTCATACAGCTCATGCGTTGCAGCACAATGTCATCGGAATAAATAACCGGGACGTTAAAGCGGAAAAATTTGTTCATGGCGTCATGCGCCACGGCTGCCGACGACCCGAGACCAAAGAACGCAATCCGCTTGGCCTGGGTGAGCAAATCCACCGCGCGATTCACGGAACTCATGTCCAGAGACTGGCGCACGTGGTCAAGCGAAGCCATGGCCGATTCAAAAATTTTCGCGGTATAGGCATCAACGCTGTCGTCTTCATCCACATTACGATTAACATATGGGGTGCCGTTAGCCAGACTTTGTGCCAGATGCAGTTTAAAATCAGGAAAGCCGCGCGTTTCCAGGCTACGGCAAAAGCGATTGACCGTGGGTTCGCTAACACCCGCTTCCTGTGCCAGAGCGGCGATGCTTGAATGAATCGCCTGAGCGGGAGAGGCGAGAATGACCTCGGCCACTTTTCGCTCAGATTTGCTAAGGTGTTCCAGTTGAAACTGGATTTTTTCCAGCATGTTCATGTTAACAGGATGCTCATGGGTGTAAACGATTTCATAAATTGATGAAATCGTGATTCGATTTAGCCGATATTACCCCTGTGGCTTCCATTAAGGGTAACAATCGACAAGATAATGTTGTTGTTTTTTTTCATTACTTGATCGGTGTCGGGTTTTGCTGTGACCCTGTTGCGCAAAGAAACGACGGTTGTTGCGTCATTACGCCGTCGTAATCACCCAGATGGTGAAAAATCGCGGTATCGCACGCGACGATAAGCGCTAATGGTTTCGGGAATGACGTAAAAGCAGTACAGTGCATTGTAATAAAATTACAACGATACCTGGCAGAAGTACCAGGTGATCCAACTGAGGAGAATGACATGGCGGTAACGCAAACAGCCCAGGCATGTGACCTGGTCATTTTCGGCGCGAAAGGCGACCTTGCACGCCGAAAATTGCTGCCTTCCCTGTATCAACTGGAGAAAGCGGGCCAAATTCATCCGGATACCCGTATCCTGGGTGTCGGGCGCGCTGACTGGGACAAGGACGCTTATACCAAAGTCGTCCGCGAGGCGCTCGAAACTTTCATGAAAGAAAAAATTGATGAAAGTTTGTGGGATACCCTGAGTGGACGCCTCGATTTCTGCAACCTGGACGTCAACGACGTCAGCGCATTTACCCGCTTAGGCGCGATGCTGGATCAGAAAAACCGTGTCACCATTAACTATTTCGCCATGCCGCCAAGCACCTTCGGCGCCATCTGCAAAGGTCTGGGCGAAGCCAAACTGAACGCCAAACCGGCGCGCGTCGTGATGGAGAAGCCGCTGGGTACGTCGCTGGCAACCTCGCGTGAAATCAACGACCAGGTGGGCGAGTTCTTTGAAGAGTGCCAGGTCTACCGCATTGACCACTATCTCGGTAAAGAGACGGTTCTGAACCTGCTGGCGCTGCGTTTCGCTAACTCCCTGTTTGTGAATAACTGGGACAACCGCACTATCGACCACGTGGAAATCACCGTGGCGGAAGAGGTGGGGATTGAAGGCCGCTGGGGTTACTTTGACCAGGCCGGCCAGATGCGCGACATGATCCAGAACCACCTGCTGCAAATTCTGTGCATGATTGCCATGTCTCCACCGTCTGACCTGACGGCTGACAGCATCCGTGACGCAAAAGTGAAAGTGCTGAAGTCACTGCGCCGCATCGACCGCTCCAACGTGCGTGAGAAGACCGTCCGCGGTCAGTACACCGCCGGGTTTGCGCAAGGCAAAAAAGTGCCGGGCTACCTGGAAGAAGAGGGCGCGAACAAGTCCAGCAACACCGAGACGTTCGTGGCGATCCGCGTGGATATCGACGACTGGCGCTGGGCGGGCGTTCCGTTCTACCTGCGCACCGGTAAACGTCTGCCGGCTAAATGTTCCGAAGTGGTTGTGTACTTCAAAAACCCGGAACTGAACCTGTTCAAAGAGTCCTGGCAGGAACTGCCGCAGAACAAGTTGACCATTCGTCTGCAGCCGGACGAAGGGGTGGATATCCAGATCCTGAACAAAGTGCCGGGGCTGGATCATAAACACAACCTGCAGACCACCAAGCTGGATCTGAGCTACTCCGAAACCTTCAACCAGACGCACCTGGCCGATGCTTACGAGCGTCTGCTGCTGGAAACCATGCGCGGTATCCAGGCGCTGTTCGTGCGTCGCGACGAAGTGGAAGAGGCGTGGAAATGGGTCGACTCCATCACCGAAGCCTGGGCTGCCGATCAGGATGCGCCAAAACCGTACCAGGCTGGTACATGGGGACCTGTCGCGTCGGTGGCGATGATCACCCGCGATGGCCGCTCCTGGAACGAGTTTGAGTAAGATAATCCTCTAGCTCGAAAGTGTTATTTTACCGGTAACATGATCTAACACAGCTAGTGGCACAATTTTCAACTTTTAAGCTCCGCGTGGATTCACCCGCGGAGCTTTTTTTATTACACTGCCGGAAGTGATTTTGCCCCTGAGCTCCGGACAGCAAGCGTTTCAGCGTTGTTAACAACTGCCAGCGACTTTGTAAACTCCCGAGCCGGACAGATAATTTAGAGGAGCTTTTATGAATCCGACATTGTTACGCGTAACACAGCGCATTATCGAGCGCTCGAAAGAGACCCGTTCGGCCTACCTCGCCCGGATTGAACAGGCAAAGAGCAGCACCGTCCACCGATCTCAGCTGGCCTGCGGGAACCTGGCGCACGGCTTCGCCGCCTGCCAGCCTGATGATAAAGCGTCGCTGAAAAGCATGTTGCGTAACAATATCGCCATTATTACCTCCTATAACGATATGCTTTCCGCCCACCAGCCGTATGAGGTCTATCCCACTATCATCCGTAACGCGCTGCACAGCGTGAATGCGGTGGGCCAGGTGGCGGGCGGCGTACCTGCCATGTGCGACGGCGTGACGCAGGGGCAGGACGGTATGGAGCTGTCCCTGCTGAGCCGCGAAGTGATTGCGATGTCTGCCGCGGTGGGCCTGTCACACAATATGTTTGATGGCGCGCTGTACCTCGGCGTGTGCGACAAGATTGTCCCAGGCCTGGTCATGGCGGCGCTGTCGTTTGGCCATCTGCCTGCGATCTTCGTCCCGTCCGGCCCAATGGCAAGCGGTCTGCCGAACAAAGAAAAAGTGCGTATTCGCCAGCTGTACGCGGAAGGGAAAGCAGACCGTCAGGCGCTGCTGGAGGCGGAAGCTGCGTCCTATCATGCGCCGGGGACCTGTACGTTCTACGGTACGGCTAACACTAACCAGATGGTGGTGGAGTTTATGGGGATGCAGCTTCCGGGCTCGTCCTTCATCCAGCCGGATGCGCCGCTGCGCAAGGCGCTGACCGAGGCCGCGGCCCGTCAGGTCACGCGTCTGACCGGCAACGGCAACGAATGGATGCCGATGGGTAAAATGGTTGACGAAAAAGTCATTGTTAACGGGATTGTCGCGCTGCTGGCAACCGGGGGCTCAACCAACCACACCATGCATCTGGTGGCCATGGCGCGTGCGGCGGGCATTCTGATTAACTGGGATGACTTCTCCGAGATCTCTTCTGTAGTGCCGCTGATGGCGCGCCTGTACCCGAACGGTCCGGCGGATATTAACCACTTCCAGGCTGCAGGCGGCGTACCGCTGCTGATGCGCGAGCTGCTGAAAGGCGGACTGCTGCATGAAGACGTAAATACCGTGGCTGGCTTTGGCCTTCAGCGCTACACCCAGGAGCCGTGGCTGAACAACGGCGAGCTGGACTGGCGTGAAGGGGCGAGCGCGTCCCTTGATGCGCAGGTGATTGCCACTATCGACAAACCGTTCTCTCCTCATGGCGGCACCAAAGTGCTGAGCGGCAACCTCGGTCGCGCGGTAATGAAGACCTCTGCCGTACCGGAAGAAAACCAGGTTATCGAAGCGCCGGCGGTGGTATTTGAAAGCCAGCACGACGTATTACCCGCCTTTGACGCCGGTCTGCTTGATAAAGACTGCGTGGTGGTGGTGCGTCACCAGGGGCCTAAAGCTAACGGGATGCCAGAATTACATAAACTTATGCCACCACTTGGTGTATTATTGGACCGCCGTTTCAAAATTGCGCTAGTCACCGATGGACGCCTCTCCGGGGCATCCGGTAAAGTGCCTTCAGCCATCCACGTGACGCCGGAAGCCTACGACGGCGGTTTACTGGCGAAAGTACGCGATGGTGACATGATCCGCGTGAACGGCCAGACGGGCGAGTTAACCCTGCTGGTGGATGACGCCGAGCTGGCGGCACGTCAGCCCCATATTCATGACCTGAGCGCATCGCGCGTGGGGACCGGACGCGAAATGTTCAGCGCGCTGCGTGAGAAACTCTCCGGTGCGGAGCAGGGCGCAACCTGTATTACGTTTTAAGACGACTTGATTTTAACGATCTGGCGAGAGAAAACTCTGATGAAAAACTGGAAAACAAGTGCAGAAGCAATCCTGACCACTGGCCCTGTCGTGCCGGTTATTGTGGTAAACAAACTGGAGCACGCTGTCCCAATGGCGAAGGCGCTGGTTGCGGGTGGCGTTCGTGTTCTGGAAGTGACCCTGCGTACGGCCTGTGCGATGGATGCGATCCGCGCTATCGCCAAAGAAGTGCCGGAAGCGATCATCGGTGCAGGTACGGTTCTGAATGCGCAGCAGCTGGCGGAAGTGACCGAAGCGGGCGCACAGTTTGCCATCAGCCCGGGGCTGACTGAGCCGCTACTGAAAGCCGCAACCGAAGGTTCTATTCCGCTGATCCCGGGTATCAGCACCGTTTCTGAACTGATGCTGGGCATGGACTACGGCCTGAAAGAGTTCAAATTCTTCCCGGCTGAAGCGAACGGCGGCACCAAAGCGTTGCAGGCCATTGCGGGCCCATTCTCCCAGGTGCGTTTCTGCCCAACGGGCGGCATCTCTCCGGCCAACTACCGTGACTATCTGGCGCTGAAAAGCGTGCTGTGCATCGGCGGCTCCTGGCTGGTTCCGGCGGATGCGCTGGAAGCAGGCGACTGGGATCGCATCACTAAACTGGCTCGCGAAGCGGTAGAAGGCGCGAAACAGTAAGTTTGTTTGCCGGGTGTCGGCTGCGCCTAACCCGGCCAGCCAGACAGTTAAAACGGGCCTTTCGGCCCGTTTTTTTATCCTGCTACGCTGACGTTCGCAGCCGCTCTTTTTGCTCTCGCGACGGCTTCGTCCACATTTTCCCCGGTCGCTAATGCCACGCCCAGACGACGGCTTCCGTCGATCTCCGGTTTGCCGAACAGCCGGACCTGCAAGCCTGCGCCAACCGCACCTTCGACGTTATCAAAGGTGACATTCTGGCTGGTCAGCTGCGGCAGGATCACCGCCGAGGCTGCCGGGCCGTACTGACGGATGCCGCCAACCGGCAGACCGAGGAAAGCGCGTACATGCAGCGCGAACTCAGAGAGATCCTGTGAAATCAGCGTAACCATCCCGGTATCGTGCGGACGAGGGGAGACTTCGCTGAAGATCATCTCGTCGCCGCAAACAAACAATTCCACGCCGAACAGGCCGTAGCCGCCCAGCGCCAGCACCGTCTTGCGGGCGATCTCCTGTGCGCGTGCCAGCGCCAGCGCGCTCATCTGCTGCGGCTGCCAGGATTCGCGATAATCGCCGTCTTCCTGCCGATGACCAATCGGGTCGCAGAAATAAACGCCATCCACGGCGCTGACGGTGAGCAGGGTAATTTCAAAATCAAACTTCACCACGCCTTCCACGATGACGCGCCCGGCCCCGGCTCGGCCTCCCTGCTGGGCATAGTCCCAGGCGTTGTCCAGCGTGCTGCTGTCGCGGATAAAGCTCTGCCCTTTGCCGGAGGAGCTCATTACCGGCTTAATGATGCACGGGTAGCCAATCTCCTCTACGGCCTGGAGAAACGCAGCTTTATCCCCGGCAAAACGGTAGCTGGAGGTCGGGAGCTGTAATTCTTCTGCCGCCAGGCGACGAATGCCTTCCCGGTTCATGGTCAGTTTTGCCGCAGTGGCGCAGGGCACCACGCGCTGGCCTTCCTGTTCAAGGGCAATCAACATCTCAGTGGCAATGGCCTCAATTTCAGGTACCACGAAATCCGGTTTTTCGTCGGCAATTAACCCCCGCAGCGCATTACCGTCAAGCATATCGATAACGTGCGAGCGATGCGCGACGTGCATGGCGGGCGCATTCGCGTAACGGTCCACCGCAATCACTTCCACACCTAAACGCTGGCATTCAATGGCCACTTCTTTACCCAGTTCACCCGATCCCAACAGCATGACGCGCGTCGCGGCGGGACGCAGCGCGGTTCCTAAACGAGTCATAAAAATCCCCCTGAAAAAGATGCGGGCAGTATAAACGAAAACGTTTGCGTCTGTCTTGTATGGGGATAACCGGACAGGGGGGAAATTTGCGCTTCTTTAGCACTGACAGACATTTCCTGACACCCGCTCGCTTAGGCTGTGAAGGTTACGCACTGTTACGTGAGGAAAAATATGTCAGGCTGGATGAATCAACTGCAATCCCTGTTGGGACAAAAAGGCTCGTCGTCGGGCGAGCAGGGTCTGAGCAAGCTGCTGGTGCCGGGTGCGCTCGGCGGGCTGGCCGGTTTGCTGGTTGCCAATAAATCATCGCGGAAACTGCTTACCAAATACGGTACCGGCGCGCTGCTGGCGGGCGGAGGGGCTATTGCAGGCTCCGTCTTATGGAACAAATACAAAGACAAGGTGCGCAGCGCGCATCAGGATGAACCGCAGTACGGGAAGCAGGTATCGCCGTTAGATTTACGCACCGAGCGGTTGATCCTCGCCCTGGTCTTTGCGGCCAAGAGCGACGGGCATATTGATGCCAGTGAACGTGCCGCAATTGAACAGCAGATGCGGGAAGCGGGCGTTGAGGAGCAGGGCAGGGCGCTGGTGGCGCAGGCCATCGAACAGCCGCTTGACCCGCAGCGTCTGGCGCAAAGCGTGAAAAACGAAGAAGAGGCGCTGGAACTCTATTTTCTGAGCTGTGCCGCCATCGATATCGATCACTTTATGGAGCGCAGCTACCTGAACGCCCTGGGCGATGCGCTGAAGATCCCACAGGACGTTCGTGAGGGAATTGAGCAGGATATTCAGCAGCAGAAGCAGACCCTCGTGGGCTAGAAGGCCATGTTTCGCTTGCATCATACGCGTGTTTTGCCAACCTTATAGGATGTAAAACGAAAAAGTAAGAATGCCATGCCTCCAAAAGCCCGACGTACTCCTTATGCGATCACCACGCATGGCGATACGCGTATCGATAACTACTACTGGCTGCGGGACGATTCTCGTTCCCGGCCAGAGGTGCTGGACTATCTGCACGAGGAAAACGACTATGGCCGCCAGGTCATGGCCAGCCAGCAGGCGCTTCAGGATCAACTTCTGAAGGAAATGGTGCAGCGTATCCCCCAGCGTGATGTCTCTGCCCCGTGGTGCAAGAACGGTTATCGCTATCGCCATATTTATGAGCCGGGAAACGAATATCCCATCTACCAGCGCCAGTCTGTGCTGAGCGCCGAGTGGGATGAATGGGAGATCCTGCTGGATGCCAACAAACGTGCTGCCCACAGTGAGTTTTATACGCTGGGCGGCATGTCCATTTCCCCCGATAACGCCATTATGGCGCTGGCTGAGGATTACCTTTCCCGCCGCCAGTACGGTTTGCGTTTCCGCAATCTTGAAACGGGAAACTGGTATCCCGAAATGCTGGATAATGTCTCCCCCGATTTCGTCTGGGGTAACGATTCAGAAACGGTCTACTACGTTAAAAAGCATGTCTCAACGCTGCTGCCTTATCAGGTCTGGCGTCATACGGTGGGGACCGATTCCGCCGACGATGAACTGGTGTATGAGGAAAAAGATGAGACGTTCTATGTCAGCCTGCACAAAACGTCGTCTCGCCACTACGTGATCATTTTCCTCTCCAGCGCCACCACCTCAGAAGTGCTGCTGCTGGATGCAGAGCTGCCGGATGCGCAGCCTCTGTGCTTCCTGCCGCGCCGTAAAGATCATGAGTACAGCCTGGATCACTTCCAGCACAGCTTTTACTTGCGTTCGAACCGCGAGGGCAAAAACTTTGGCCTTTATAAAACCAAAGTGCGCGATGAACGCAAATGGGAAGTGTTAATTCCCGCGCGCGATCAGGTGATGCTGGAGGGGTTCACCCTGTTTACCGACTGGCTGGTGGTGGAAGAGCGTCAGCGCGGACTGACCAGTATCCGCCAAATCAACCGCAAAACCCGCGAAGTGGTGGGCATTGCGTTCGATGACCCGGCTTACGTAACGTGGATCGGCTTTAACCCGGAACCGGAATCGTCCCGCCTGCGGTACGGCTATTCGTCGATGACCACCCCGGATACGTTGTTTGAACTGGATATGGACACCGGGCAGCGTCAGGTGATTAAACAGGCTGAGGTCCGGGGTTTTGAGTCGGAAAATTATCGCAGTGAGCACCTGTGGGTGACCGCACGTGACGGCGTTGAAGTCCCAGTGTCGCTCGTCTATCACAAGGCGCACTTCAACAAAGGTAAAAACCCCATCCTCGTCTATGGCTATGGCTCCTATGGATCCAGCATGGACGCCGATTTCAGCAGCAGCAGGCTGAGCCTGCTCGACCGCGGTTTTGTTTATGCGATTGCCCATATTCGCGGCGGCGGCGAGCTGGGTCAGCACTGGTATGAAGACGGAAAATTTCTCAAAAAGAAAAATACCTTTAATGACTACCTTGATGTTTGCGATGCGCTGATCGCGCAGGGTTATGGCGATCCGCAGCTCTGCTTTGGCATGGGGGGCAGCGCCGGGGGCATGCTTATGGGCGCCGTGATCAACCAGCGGCCTGAACTGTTTAAAGGCGTTATCGCCCAGGTGCCGTTTGTGGACGTGGTGACGACCATGCTGGATGAGTCCATTCCGCTGACCACCGGGGAGTTTGAGGAGTGGGGGAACCCGCAGGATGAAACCTATTATCGCTACATGAAAGAGTACAGCCCGTACGATAACGTCGAGGCGAAAGCCTATCCGCATATGCTGGTGACCACCGGCCTGCACGATTCCCAGGTACAGTACTGGGAGCCCGCGAAATGGGTGGCGAAGTTGCGTGAGCTGAAAACTGACGATAATTTGCTGCTGCTGTGTACCGATATGGACTCGGGGCACGGAGGGAAATCAGGGCGATTTAAATCCTATGAAGGGGTGGCGCTGGAGTACGCCTTTTTGATTGGCCTGGCGCAGGATACGCTGCCAGGCCGGGCGGGGACTCAGGCTTCGCCTAAATAATGCTTCAGCGTCAGGCGCAGTTCCGGGCTCATTCTGTCGAGGTTGTTGTACAGCCAGCGCAGATAGCCCGGATCTTTGTCCGCCACTTCCGATACTGGCTTCCCGCGATATTTTCCGAACGTAAAGGTGGTCAGTAGCGCGGGGCGCCCGGTAATGGTCGCCATATCGTCTGGTGTCCAGCCGGAAGTATTCATGATATCAATCAGGAGCGCTGCGGTGATGTAGCAGTCGTAAAGAGCGCGGTGATGATGCAGCCCTTCCGGCGTCCGCACGCTGAGTTTACGCGACTTATACAGCGCCATATTGCTGTATTTGATCCCCGGCCACAGACGGCGCGCCAGCTTCATAGTGCAAATCCATTCGCCGGGCATCTCCGGCAGCACGCGGCGGTCAAAGCTGGCGTTATGGGCCACATACCACTGGCTACCGTGGTAAAGAGGGATGATCTCTTCAATCCACGGCTTATCCGCCACCATCGATTCCGTAATACGATGTATCGCCATCGCCTGCGCACTGATGGGACGATCCGGGCGCACCAGATGGCTCATGGGGTTGACTATCTTTCCGTCAATCACGTCGACAGAAGCGACTTCCACAATTCCACCCTGCAAATCACAGGTTTCGGTATCGATAACGCGCAGCATTGATCGCTCCTGATCCAAAAATGCCTAGCCTAATGGAATGATATCGCCTTGCCAACCCTGTTGGCCTAAAGAACCGGTTAGCAGCAGTTCTCCCTTATCGGCACGTACGATCAGCTGACCTTTTTCATCCCATAACGCGCTACCGCCGCGCGCGTTCGCCATTAATACCGCGATGGCGTACTTGTGCGCGAAGCGTTGTAACGAACCGATGGATTGCCGCCAGCGATGCTCGCCCACGGCCAGGCTGCTGGTGAACAGCGTTGCCTCCGGGTCCAGTTCCGGGGCGTCAGCCTGGTTATCCACGATGGTTAACCGTTTATCGCCAGGAATAACACCCGCACCGTTGCCCTGCGGATAACGCCGAATGGTCGACAGGTTAGGGGTGAAAAGCGCGAGTCCTTTCTGGCGCTGGCCGTGTTGCTGGAGCGTAATACCAGCAATCACCGTGATGAAACGTGACTGGGCGGCGTGAAGGAGGGGGGCAAGCTGCAAATCGTCAGGGGGTGGGGGTAAGGATGTTCCGCCTGGGCCGGTAAGCGAAAGCTCCGGAAAGACGATCAAATCGCACCCATGCCATGCAGCCTCGGCAATAAAGTGCAGGTGATGTTTTACGTGCTCATCAACACAGTTGTGCCGCGGGGCATACTGAGCCGCGGCAATATTCCATCGTGACATCGTGACTTCCTTATACACTAAGTCGCTGGGATTTTAAGATTACACCTAAATTTATCAGGGTTTTCTTATCCTGCCACATAACGCGTAAGGAAGTGTAACGAGACGTTAAGCTTATTTAACTTTAGGTTCGTACGGCAGGCGCGAGAGATTGACGGAGGCGAGGCGATGCGCAATGAGACGTTCGCGAAACCAGTCGCGCAGATGCGCGGGTTGTTCACGCTCTACCACTTCAGCCACGACGGGCATGTTGTAACGCTCTTTGAATGCGACCCCCGCGGCGGCGAGATCGACATTCACTTTGTCCATCTCGTCCTGAGGAAGGGCGGCCAGATTAACGTTCATTTCCTTCTCCTTTTTCTGCGGCGGCAACGTTACCGCGATTGTTCAACGATGACAAGGGAGCAAAGGATGTTCCTCGACTCGTTAATTATACAGAGTTATTCTTTAGCATTCAGGCATAACGAAAAGGAATGATTGTGATGCATTTTACCCCTTCCCGTGTCGCGTGCGCGCTGGCATTTCTGCTCTCTTCAGCCATCACGCCCTCAGTTCTGGCCCATGCGCATCTTAAGCAGCAATCCCCGCAGGAAAATACCGTTGCGGTGGCACCAGAGGTCATTACCCTGAACTTCTCGGAAGGCATTGAGCCTGCCTTCAGCGGCGTGGTGGTGACGGACGCGCAGCAGCACAAGATCCAGACCGGCGCGGTGAAGCGTGACGAGAAGGATAACGCAAAGCTGATTGTTCCTCTTGAGAAACCGTTGACGTCCGGCACCTACACGGTGGACTGGCATGTGGTCTCCGTGGATGGCCACAAAACCAAAGGCAGCTATCACTTTAGCGTGAAATAGCATGCTGACCCTGAGCTACGTCGCGTTACGCTTTATCCATTTTGCTGCGCTGATGCTGCTTTTCGGCAACGCGCTCTACAGCGTCTGGTTTGCGCCGTCTTCGTTGCAGCGCCTCATGACCCGGCGTTTCCAGCGGCAGCAGAAACTCGCGGCCTTAATCAGCCTGATAGTGGCTCTGCTGATGTTTGGCCTGCAAAGTGGGTTGATGGGCAACGGCTGGGGCGATGTCATTCGTCCGGCGGTCTGGCGCAGCGTGCTGGGAACGCAATTTGGCGGCGTCTGGTTGTGGCAAATGGTGCTGGCCGTTGTGACGGCGGGCGCTGCATGGCTTACCCCGCAAAAAGGCTCTCGGCTGTTACTGCTCGCGATGGGGCAGCTGGTGCTGCTGGCGGGCGTGGGACATGCCGCGATGAACGGTGGCGCACCGGGAGCGTTGCATCGTCTCAACCATGCGCTTCACCTGCTCTGCGCCGCGACCTGGGTGGGTGGTTTACTGCCGCTGCTGTTTTGTATGCGTCTGGCGAAAGGCCGCTGGCAGCCAGCCGCTATCTTTACCATGATGCGCTTCTCCCGCGTGGGGCATTACGCCGTGGCAGGCGTGCTGCTGACCGGGATAATCAATACGCTCTTTATTGTTGGCATAAACGTGCCGTGGCAGGCGCCTTATGTCCAGCTGTTGTTGTTCAAATGTGCGCTGGTCATGATGATGGTGGCAATTGCGCTGGCGAATCGGTATTTTCTTGTGCCACGCTTTCGCCCGGAGGCCGGGCGGGAACAACAGATTTTTATCAGGATGACACAGGCAGAGGTGGTGCTGGGCGCGCTGGTACTGGCCGCCGTCAGCCTGTTCGCGACCTGGGAACCCTTCTGACAAGGTTAAATAACATATGAAAAAGACACTGCTTTCTCTTTTACTTCTCACCTGTGCCAGCAGTGCGTTAGCCGCGCCGCAGGTCATCACCGTCAGCCGGTTTGAAGTGGGTAAGGACAACTGGGCATTTAATCGTGAAGAAGTCATGCTTACCTGCCGTCCCGGTAACGCGCTGTATGTCATCAATCCCAGTACGCTCGTGCAGTATCCGTTAAATGACGTGGCGGAGCAGCAGGTGGCCAGCGGGAAAAGTAACGGACAGCCTGTCAGCGTGATCCAGGTAGATGACCCGGCAAACCCCGGGCAGAAGAAGAGTCTGGCGCCGTTTATTGAGCGCGCTGAAAAGCTCTGCTAGCCGTCAGGTTTCCAGTAAAAAAAAACCGCAGGTGCTTGTAAAAGCTCTGCGGTTTTTCACATTTAGTGATGTTCTGACGCTTTTTTTCAGACCACTTTTGCTGTGGACTGGAAAACCTGACGTCGTCATCTATTCTTAAAGGGCAAGGCGATTGAGCCTGCATTAATGCCAACTTTTAGCGCACGGCTCTCTCCCAAGAGCCATTTCCCTGGACCGAATACAGGAATCGTATTCGGTCTCTTTTTATCTGCTTGAAAATAAACGATAAAATCCGGTTTTCGTCCCAGCAGAAGGTTCACTTCCTGTGCGCCTGCCTCAAACATACCACAACCCGGCAGGCGTAAGTCCAGTCCTTTTTGGCTGTTTTGTTAAATTTTTGTTTGTATTTTGCCTGAGACGACTGCGGGATCAATGCGCGCATGTACGGAAGCCGCAATATCATCAAGTAACGCAAAGCGGCGACGGTATTCGGCGCGTTTTTTGCTGGCAATCTCCTCCAGTGCTTTACGCTCCATCTGGAGCGGCAACTGCCAGCAGAAGGGGGAGAGTTTCTTTCCGTTCAGGCCTTCCCAGAACTCGTCGTAGCTGGCGTGAAAATGACGGCCTTTGCTCAGACGGTAGCGCAGCGCGCGGAAAACATGGCCTTCATCGCTGACGGCAAAAATCGCGCTAATGTTCGAGCGTGAGGCAAGCTGGAAGATCACCTCCATCAGCACGCGTTTCGGGAAAAGCCCATGGCAGGCACGGGTAGCCTGCTTAATCACCTCCCGTGAAACATGACGACGTGGACCCTGAAGGCCGCCGATCACCAGCACCGTACGGCCGTTACTGCGTGCGACACAGAACGTCAGGCTGGCAAGCAGCGTATTGTCATTGTCGTGCAGCCAAAGCGTGCTTTCGCCTTCGCGTTCGGCCTTACCTGCGGACGAGGCGTGGACGGTATAGATTTCGCCGTTTTTTGCCTCGAACCGGACAACCGGCACCTCTTGCGGGCTGGTCAGCGCGTGGGCGAGGGCGATGTTTTTCAGACTATCAATCCACTGATAGTGGCTGACGATAGCATCGGCCCGATCGTTTGAGTTCAGGCCGCGCATCAGATACTGGCGGTGAGTTTTGCTCGGCAAGGTAATTTGAGAGGTGAGCAGCCTGTCGAAATCATCGCGCCCGGACAGGGCCTCCAGCATGCGATGGGTGGAGGACCAGAATAAAAGCGAGCGTAGAAGGAACTTTAACCGGTAATCACGTTTGTGCCAGATTGGGCCGGGAACGCGTTTTCCTCTCACCAGTTCAGAAATAATATTTGTGCGATGCGGATAAAAAACATCGTTTTGCAGGTGTATGTTTGACACGTGAAAATCCCTCTTTTTATTCCGCTCTATTTTAAAGGCCAGGGAATAAGGGATTAATAGCGCAGCGATCTTTATTTCCGGCTGGTTTATGGTTTGTTTGGATTCGCAAAATCCAACGCCAGCTCATGACATTTTCTGTGGCAGCTATACTTCTTACAGGAGGCGTTATGTATCAGAAAATAGAGGGAGAACACTGGCGTCATGTCTGGGTTGTCAGCGATATTCATGGTTGCTATCAGTGGCTTATAGATGAGCTGAAACGACGGCATTTTAATCCTGATACGGATCTGCTGATCTCGGTGGGGGATATTATCGATCGCGGGCCTGACAGCGTAAAATGTTTACAGCTGATGCAGGAAAACTGGTTTTATGCGGTACGCGGTAATCACGAGCAAATGGCGTTAGATGCGCTTGAAAATAATGATTTTAGTCTCTGGTCGATAAATGGCGGTAACTGGTTTACCGGGCTTAAGGACGCTCAACAAAAACAGGCGAAGGGTTTACTCGATGCGTGTCGGGACTTACCGCACATTATTGAAATAACCTGCAAAAACGGTCTGAACGTGATTGCTCATGCGGATTATCCCTCCGCCGAATATGGCTGGCATAAGCCGGTGGATGCCCAGCGCGTGCTGTGGGATCGCGACCGGCTAATGGGTTTTATGGTGGGCAAAGGGCAGGGCATTAGCGGTGCGGATCACTTCTGGTTTGGACATACGCCTGTGGACAAACGCTACGATTTTAACAATCTGCACTACATTGATACGGGGGCAGTATTCGGGGGCTTTCTGACGCTGGCGCAGCTTCAGTAATAAATAACCCGCCTTCGGGCGGGTTCTCTTTGGGTCAGGCAAGACGCAAGACCCAGGCATCGGTTTTACTGTCGTAATGCTCACGGTACAGAACGGAATGTTCCCCATCAAGGATCGCCGGGACGCTGGTATCTGCATCCCAGGCGTCCAGCTGCATGCACAAATCCGGATCGGATTTGCAGGGAATACTTAACGTTCGTTCGCCTTGTGATTCGCCGCGCAATTCAGCGTCGTCGATTTCAAAAGCGCCAATGCGTACGCTGGTTTTCGTCATAATGCTCTCCGGTTTGTTGCCCAAAACCTGGTATGACCAGTGCAGTCACCCATTTTTGATCCTAGACAAGGAGAGCGAAATCGCCAGTAAAAAAATGCGCTTTTTTTCAGGCGCTGCGGTTGTTACCGGTAAACAGGCGGCCATCGCGTACCAGTTCGCGCGGATAGCTGTTTTTCAGCCGCGAGCCGACTTTTTTCGCCAGCCCCAGCGGATAGCCCTGATACGTCACGATGACTTCATCCTGTGACGGGCCGTCTTCCGGGTAAACGTCACGACCGCGATACCACTCTTCCGCTTCCTGATGCGTCAGGGCAAAGGTGTTCTCACTGCCGGCCAGCGCAATGACCGCTTCGTGCTGCCAGCGATAGCCTTTGTTGTGGATCTCCGCCAGGCGAATACCGAGGCGGGAGAAACGCACCTTACCAATCAGCGGTTCGATGTTGACCGGGAACAGCCACAGCTCTTTGTCACGCATCCAGAGGCGCAGGCTCTCATCCCAGTGCAGGCCGACTTTGCTCGCAGCCGCTTGCGCCTGTGCCGCCTCACGGCCTTTGACCGGCGTGAACGGGAAGTTGCCGACCTTAAACTTAGGGGCAGGCAAGGGATCGACGGCGCGGGTTTTACGCAGACGGGCAACAAAGAAGCCTTCGCAATCGTAAATCTGCGGGAAGACATGCAGGAAGCCTTCAGGCGTGGCCGCATGACTGGCCGAGTCGAAGAGGGTGTCCAGCGGCAGAAACTCGACGGCATCCGCATAGCGTTGCTTGAGCCACAGGCAGACGTCCTCGTTTTCATCGCGATTCAGCGTGCAGGTAGAGTAAACCAGCGTCCCGCCTGGGCGCAGGGCATGAAACGCGCTGTCGATCAGTTCGCGCTGCGTGGCGGCGATCTCCAGGTTGCTTTCAACGGACCAGTTTTTTAACGCATCAGGATCTTTACGCACCACGCCTTCGCCGGAGCAGGGCGCGTCGAGCAGGATGGCATCAAAGGCTTCCGGCAGGGCAGCGCCAAACACGCGACCATCGAAGTGCGTTAACGCGACGTTGTGGATCCCGCAGCGGCTGATATTGGCATGCAGGACTTTAACGCGGCTGGCGGAAAATTCGTTGGCGAGGATCGCGCCGCGGTTGTTCATCCGGGCGGCAATCTGCGTGGTTTTAGAGCCCGGCGCCGCCGCGACATCCATAACCCGCTCAGGCTGGTTCCCGTCGGCAAACAGCACAGCAACCGGCAGCATGGAGCTGGCTTCCTGAATATAAAACAGCCCGCTCAGGTGCTCGGCGGTGCTGCCGAGCGGCAGGCTCTCCTCGTCATCCCGTTCGATCCAGAAACCCTCTTCACACCACGGCACTGGCGTTAATTGCCAGCCGTAGGGGGAGACGAGATCCAGAAACGCCCCGACGCTGATTTTCAGCGTATTGACGCGAATACTCCGGCGCAAAGGGCGCTGGCAGGCGGCAACGAAATCGTCGAAAGAGAGATGAGCTGGAAGCGCCTCGCGCATCTGTGCGAGGAATTGTTCGGGAAGAAATACGGAGTTTTGAGCCACGGGCACACCACAGGGAAACATTCAGGCGCGCAGTGTAACATAAAGGCTCCGGCGCGTTGACACCGGAGCCTGCGAGATTAACGCGGCAGCGCCGTTCCCCATTCGCGCCACTCTTTCGGTTCACTTTCCAGCAGCAGGAAGTGTTTACCTGCCTGCGCCTTAGGTGCCAGAGGCGTGCCAGGCGGCGTCGCGAAGGCAATGCCGCCGCGAATGAACTGATTAAAGGTCCCCGTTTTGACCACGCCACCGGTCAGGCCGAAGTCCAGCGAGTAGCCTGAAGCGAGCCAGAACACCGAGTTGTTGCGCACCAGATGCTGATAACGCTGGCTGATGCGCAGGCCGACCATCACGCGATCGGACAGATTACCCAGCGTCAGGCTTGTTACTGTCCCTACTTCAATGCCGCGGAACAGGACCGGCGTACCGATGCCCAGCGAACCGGCTTCCGGCACTTCAACCACAATGCTCAGACCGTCCAGGTAACGGGAGTCGGTGATGGTGGCCTCCTGCAACTCAAATTCACGACGTGCGTTGCCGCGACCCGGTTCAACGTTAATGTACGGCTGAAGTATGGTATCGAGATGCTCAACCCCTGCGGCAGAAATTTGCGGCGTAACTACCGAGAAGCGCGAGCCTGCCCGGGCAAACGTCTGCACATATTCCGGATAAAGCACGGCGGTCGCCTGCACTTCATTGCGTGCGGTGATCAGCGTCAGCTTCTGGACCTGCCCGATATCAATGCCGAGATAGCGGATGGGCATGCCTTCTGCCAGTTTACCGGCATCAAAGGTGTGCAGGGTAATCTGCCCCCCGACCGCGCGCGCCGCGGTTTCGGACGGGAAGAGGATCCGCTTGTCACCTTTACGCATGTTGCCGCCCGCGCCGCTCAGGTTATCGAAGCTGATCGCACCGCGCAGGGCACGGGAGAGAGGCGATGCCTGTACGGTCAGCCCGCTGCCGTTGAGCTGCACTTTCGCGCCACCCTCAGCCCAGAACACGCTGTTTGGCGTGAGCAGCTTGCGGTACTCCGGCTTGATATGCAGTTCGATATCAAACGCGTCCGCACGAGGACGAACGGTGATCACTTCCCCCACCTCAAACTTACGGTAAAGCACGACGGAGCCTGCCTGGACATCCGGCAGCGTTTCAGCGCTTAAGGTCAGCGTGGTGGTTGGCAGGTCGCCAAGGCTATTTTCAATGGCTTTGTCCAGATTGGCGAACAGCGGATAGCTTTCGCGCAGCGCACCTTTGCTGCCCGGCAGAATGCGGATCCCGCCGTTAACCCACTCACTGGCGCTGGCGCCGAGGAACTCAACCCCGTCCAGACCCACCTTCACGTCGACCCGACTGTTAACCACAAATTTACTGTCGCCGTGGACCAGGTTGCCGTACTGCGGATCGATGGCGGCGGAGAAGGAGACCCCTTTTTCCGACAGCTTACGTTCGAGGACCTGGCCCACCTGCACACCGTGCAGGATCAGCGGTTGCCCGGCTTCGATACCGTAGCTTTCCGGCGCATTCAGCGTAACCGTCAACACGCCCGGTTTTTGCAGCAGGGCTTTATCCGCCGGCGCGATAACAAAGTTTTTGTTCGGCGCACCTTCGCCGGGGATCAGCTCAAAGGTGCTTCCCGTCAGCAGAGAACTGATGCTGGCGTCGCTGAGGGAGAGCTTCGGATTACGCAGTTCAATGCGCGTTTTTTCCCGCAGGAGATCCACCACACTCGGATCCACCGTCATTTCGCCGGTAACGGAACCGCCCGCATTGAGGGTTAATTTTGTCAGTTGCCCGACCTCTAAACCCTGGTACATCAGCGGGGTCGAACCGGCTTTCAGGCCTTTGGCATCCGGCAGGGTCAGCTTGACGATGACACCGCGCTGGCTGTGCGCCAGGTCGGCGTACAGGCCAAAGGTATCTTCTGCGGCGGCAGGGCTGGAGTTAGCAGGTGAGTCGAAGGCGATAGCGCCATTCACCAGCGCCGCCAGGCTCTCAAGCTTCACTTTCGCACCGCTTAAGCTCAGGTCAGCATCGACGCCTGAGACGTTCCAGAAGCGGCTGCCTTTTTTCACCAGGTTGGTAAAACGGCGCTCGATGAGTACATCAATGGTCACGCCATCTTTGTTCGGGTTAATGGCGTAGTCGTAAACGCGGCCTACCGGAATTTTGCGGAAATAGACCAGAGAACCACTGTTCAGCGAGCCCAAATCCGGCGCGCGGAGATGGATCATCAAATCGCCGTTATTCAGCCGATATTTCGGCTGGGTATCCAGCGCAACAAAGTGATCCTGTGGCTCACCTTTGCCGGGCATCATGCCGATATAGTTACCGCCCACAAGCGCATCCAGCCCGGAAACGCCGGCCAGGGAGGCTTTAGGCGTGACCAGCCAGAACTGCGTTTCGGCACGCAGGGCATCCTGCATATCAGACTTAATGCTCGCCCGGACCTGGATTTTGTTCAGCCCTTTGCCAAGGGAAATATCCTGCACGGTACCCACTTCCACCCCCTGGAAGCGAACGGGGGTACGTCCGGCGACAATGCCGTCCGCAGACTGGAAATCAATCGTGATGGTACTTCCGCGATCTTCATAGCTCGTCCAGATAAGCCAGCCTGCGATCATCAGCGCGATAACAGGCAGCAACCAGAATGGCGAAATGCGGCGTTTTGTTTTAATTCTCGCTTCAGTCGGCGAAGCGGGGGTTTCCTGACTCATGTGCATCCCAAAGTAAGCGGCTATCCAGCCATTCCACAGCAAGAATAGTCAATATCACCGCAGAGCCGAAATAAAAAGCCGCGGGTCCCATTGTAAAAGCAAGTAGCTGGTCGCGATTGATGAGCGACATCATCAGCGATATCACGAACAGATCTAACATTGACCAGCGGCCAATCCAGGTGACGAACCGCAGCAGCAGAATGCGGGTCCGTAAGCCTTGTTCACATTTAAAGTGAATGCTGATGAGCAGGGTAAACATCACCACCACTTTGGTAAAGGGAACCAGGATACTGGCAATGAAGACGATCGCCGCCACCCCGACGTTGCTGTGCGCAAGGGAGATAATCCCGGAGAGGATAGTATCCTCCTGACGCCCGCCATTCACGTAAATGATGGAAATCGGCAACATATTGGCTGGGATCAGAAACACCAGGGAAGCGATCAGCGCGGCCCAGCATTTTTGCAGGCTGTTGTTGCGCCGCAGCCTCAACGGAATGTGGCACCGCGGGCAGCGACCACGCGCGTCGGGCAAGCCGGTATAGTGACATCCCAGACAGACGCGCAGATTTTCATCAGGACGCGTGGCGGGGCGCTGAGGGTAAAATCGCTCCCAGAGCTGTTCAACGTTCAGGTGGATAAGCGTCAGTATGCTCAGCAATACCAGGCTGATGAAAGCAAAGAGTCCGATGCCGGGCTGCAAAAAGGCGTAGTCCTGTACCTTTATTGACGCAACGCCCACGCCCACCAGATAAATATCCAGCATCACCCACTCTTTGAGCTTGTCCAGCATCAGCAGAACCGGGCGAAGGTTCATGCCGAGAATATTGCCAAACCACAGATAGGCAATGGCGGCGACCAGCACCAGCGGCGCGCCAACGGTACAGAACAGCACCATTGCAGCGGTGATGGGATCCCCCTGACGGGTCATCTGCCAGATACCCTGCAGCACGTTGGCGTCAATGCGCACGCCAAGCAGGTAGAGTTTCAGCAGCGGTTCGCTCCAGGCGAAGGGCATCAGCAGCAGCATGGTGACGGCCATGGCGGCGAGGCGGGTGAGCGACCAGTCGCGGCCATCGCGAATTTTGGCGTCGCAGCGGGGACAAAAGGCACTTTGGTGCGATTTCATCTTCGGCAACATAAAAAGCGTATCGCACTGGGGGCAACGCTGATAATGTGCACGTGGCAAAGCTTCGCTTACCGTATGGACAGTTATCTTTCTTGTCGGCGTAATTTTGGTTGTTTTTAAGGCCATCAGCTGCGCACAAATAAGTATTGTTGAAAGTTATAATAACTCATGAACGGATTCATCTTGAGCATGAGCGCATTTAATGCTTATTTTAATAGGCTATGCGGTAAATTTGTAAGACAACTAAGTGATTGAATAATGAACAAAACAGAATTCTACGCGGATCTGAACCGCGATTTTAAGGCATTGATGGCGGGTGAGACCAGCTTCTTAGCTACTCTGGCAAATACTAGCGCATTGCTGTTTGAACGTCTCTCTGACGTGAACTGGGCCGGCTTTTACCTCCTGGAAGGTGAAACGCTGGTGCTCGGCCCGTTCCAGGGCAAACTGGCCTGCGTGCGTATTCCGGTAGGGCGTGGCGTATGCGGCACGGCGGTGGCCGAAAATCAGGTCCAGCGTGTGGAAGATGTTCATGCGTTTGACGGGCATATTGCCTGTGATGCTGCCAGTAATTCTGAAATCGTTCTGCCGCTGGTGGTAAAAAATCAGATTATTGGCGTTCTGGATATCGACAGTACGGTCTTCAGTCGCTTTACAACCGAGGACGAACAGGGGCTACGCGAGCTGGTGGCGAATCTGGAAAACGTACTCGCTGCAACCGATTATCAAAAATTCTTTGCGAGCGTCGCAGGATAATCAACGGATAACGTAGCATTTACTGATAGCGTCATTATAATGACGCCTGTTCATGCCTGCGCTTGTTGGCAACGTCCGTTGTAATCAGGAAATTTCATGGAAAATCAACCTAAGTTGAATAGCAGTAAAGAAGTTATCGCATTTCTGGCCGAGCGTTTCCCGCAGTGCTTCAGCGCGGAAGGTGAAGCTCGTCCCCTGAAAGTCGGTATTTTTCAGGATCTGGTGGCGCGTGTTGAAGGGGAAATGAACCTCAGCAAAACTCAGCTGCGTTCCGCCTTACGTCTTTATACTTCGAGCTGGCGTTACCTGTACGGTATCAAACCAGGCGCGACCCGCGTGGACCTCGACGGCAACCCTTGCGGTGAGCTGGACGAGCAGCACGTTGAGCACGCGCGCAAGCAGCTTGAAGAAGCCAAAGCACGCGTTCAGGCACAACGTGCAGAACAGCAGGCGAAAAAACGCGAAACCGCAGCGGCAAACGGCCAGGAAGAAGCGCCTCGTCGTGAGCGTAAACCACGCCCTGCGCCGCGCCGTCACGATAATAACGATCGCAAACCGCGTGCAGACAAACCAGCAGCAAAAGCCCCGCGTGCCCCTCGTGAAGAGCCGCGCCATACGCCGGTTTCTGACATTAACGCCCTGAGCGTAGGTCAGGCACTGAAGGTAAAAGCGGGTAACAATGCTATGGACGCCACCGTACTGGAAATCACCAAAGATGGCGTTCGTGTACAGCTGACTTCTGGTATGTCAATGATTGTACGCGCAGAACACTTGTTGTTCTGAAACGGAGGCCAAGCCTGGCATGAACACTTTTTTTAAGCTCACCGCGCTGGCGGGCCTGTTTGCCATAACAGGTCACGCTTTTGCAGTGGACGATATCACGCGTGTTGATCAAATTCCGGTACTCAAGGAAGAGACGCAACATGCGACGGTGAGCGAGCGCGTGACCTCACGTTTTACCCGCTCGCACTATCGTCAGTTCGATCTCGATCAGGCCTTTTCGGCCAAAATCTTTGACCGCTATCTGAACTTGCTGGATTACAGCCATAACGTTTTGCTCGCCAGCGATGTCGAGCAGTTCGCTAAGCGCAAATCCGAGGTGGGTGATGAGTTGCGTTCAGGCAAGCTGGATCTGTTTTACGATCTCTACAACCTGTCGCAAAAGCGCCGCTTTGAACGCTATCAGTACGCGCTGAAAGTGCTGGAACGTCCGATGGACTTCACCGGCACTGACACCTTTAATCTGGATCGCAGTAAAGCACCCTGGCCGAAAGATGAAGCCGAGTTGAATGCGCTGTGGGACGGTAAAGTTAAATACGACGAACTGAGCCTTAAGCTGACTGGCAAAGACGAAAAAGAGATCCGTGACACGCTGACGCGTCGTTACAAATTTGCCATTCGTCGTCTGGCGCAGACCAATAGTGAGGATGTTTTCTCACTCGCGATGACCGCCTTTGCGCACGAAATTGATCCGCACACCAACTATCTCTCTCCACGCAACACCGAACAGTTCAATACCGAGATGAGCCTGTCTCTGGAAGGTATCGGCGCGGTGCTGCAGATGGACGATGATTACACGGTGATCAATTCCATGGTCGCGGGTGGCCCGGCGTCCAAAAGCAAAGCGATTAGCGTAGGCGATCGCATTGTGGGTGTAGGACAAACAGGCCAGAACATGGTCGACGTGATCGGCTGGCGTCTCGATGACGTGGTTGCGCTGATCAAAGGTCCGAAAGGCAGCAAGGTTCGTCTGGAAATTCTGCCTGCCGGTAAAGGCACTAAAACCCGTATCGTTACCCTGACCCGCGAGCGTATCCGTCTGGAAGACCGCGCGGTGAAAATGTCGGTGAAAACCGTGGGTAAAGAGAAGGTCGGTGTCCTGGATATTCCTGGCTTCTACGTAGGGCTGACTGACGATGTGAAAGTTCAGCTGCAGAAGCTTGAGAAGCAGAACGTCAGCAGCATTATCATCGACCTGCGCAGTAACGGCGGCGGGGCGCTGACAGAAGCGGTTTCACTCTCCGGTCTGTTCATTCCATCTGGCCCGGTGGTTCAGGTGCGCGATAACAACGGTAAAGTGCGTGAAGATGCCGACAACGACGGTGTGGTCTACTACAAAGGCCCGCTGGTGGTCCTGGTTGACCGCTTCAGTGCTTCCGCGTCTGAAATCTTTGCCGCTGCAATGCAGGACTATGGTCGCGCGCTGATTGTCGGTGAGCCAACCTTCGGGAAAGGTACCGTACAGCAGTATCGCTCTCTGAATCGTATTTACGATCAGATGCTGCGTCCGGAATGGCCTGCGCTGGGCTCAGTTCAGTACACCATTCAGAAATTCTACCGCGTGAACGGCGGCAGTACGCAGCGTAAGGGCGTAACGCCGGACATCATGATGCCGACAGGCACGGAAGAGACGGAAACCGGCGAGAAGTTTGAAGATAACGCCTTGCCGTGGGACAGCATCAATGCCGCGACCTACGTGAAAGCGGGTGATATGACGCAATTTGGCCCAGAACTGCTGAAAGCGCATAACGACCGCATCGCGAAAGATCCGGAGTTCCAGTACATCATGAAGGACATTGCACGATTCAATGCCCTGAAAGATAAGCGGAATATCGTTTCTCTGAACTATGCACAGCGTGAGAAAGAGAACAACGAGGATGATGCAACCCGCCTGGCGCGTATCAACGATCGCTTCAAGCGCGAAGGCAAGCCTCTGCTCAAGAAACTGGACGATCTGCCAAAAGATTACCAGGAGCCGGATCCGTATCTGGACGAGACGGTGCATATCGCTCTCGACCTGGCGAATCAGGAAAAAGAGAAACAAGCCGTACAGCCCGCTCCGGCAAAATAACCTCCCAACAGGCACAAGAAATTGTGCCTGTTTCTTTTTGTTCTGCATCCTTCCGTCAGTCAGATTTCCAATTGTGTAAAGTTGTGTCTTTCTGGTGACTTACGCCCGCCGGATGCTTGAAAATAGCCGCAATACCCATACGATGTGGGTAATCGCATAGTGCGTTTTGTTAAACTGAGGTAAAAAGAAAATTATGATGCGAATCGCGCTCTTCCTGCTCACCAACCTGGCGGTCATGGTGGTTTTCGGGCTCGTGCTAAGCCTGACAGGAATTCAGTCGAGCAGCGTTCAGGGTCTGTTGATTATGGCGCTGCTGTTTGGTTTCGGTGGCTCTTTCATTTCACTGCTGATGTCCAGGTGGATGGCACTGAAATCCGTGGGCGGTGAAGTTATTGAGCAACCGCGTAACGATATGGAGCAGTGGCTGATGAGCACGGTAGCTCAGCAGTCAAAGCAGGCGGGCATTGCCATGCCGCAGGTAGCCATCTACCACGCGCCGGATATTAACGCGTTTGCTACCGGTGCGCGTCGTGACGCGTCCCTGGTGGCCGTCAGTACCGGCCTGCTGCAAAACATGAGCCGTGACGAAGCGGAAGCGGTTATTGCTCACGAGATCAGCCATATCGCCAATGGCGATATGGTCACCATGACCCTGATCCAGGGTGTGGTGAACACCTTCGTTATCTTTATTTCTCGTATTCTGGCACAGATTGCTGCCGGGTTTATGGGGGGCAACCGTGATGAGGGTGAAGAGAGCAACGGCAACCCGCTGATCTATTTTGCTGTTTCAATGGTGCTGGAGCTGGTGTTCGGTATCCTGGCAAGCATCATTACCATGTGGTTCTCCCGTCATCGTGAGTTCCACGCGGATGCCGGTTCCGCGAAACTGGTGGGTCGTGAAAAGATGATTGCTGCGCTGCAACGCCTTAAAACCAGCTACGAGCCGCAGGAAGCAAACAGCATGATGGCCTTCTGCATCAACGGCAAATCAAAGTCGCTGAGCGAGCTGTTTATGTCTCACCCGCCGCTGGATAAACGTATTGAAGCGCTGCGTAGCGGCGAATACCTGAAGTAACGTAATCGGGTTGAAAAGAACCGGGCTGGAGCCATTCTCCGCCCGGTTTTTTTATGCCTGCGCCTTTGGCTGGGTGACGCGAAGGCCGCTAATGACAGCCGCGAGGGTCGCCAGGGTCCCTGCGGTAATCAGCGCAACGTGTGTCGCATTCTGCCCGGAAAGGTTAAACATCAACGCCACCAGTGCGGCCCCGGTGCTTTGCCCTAACAGTCTTGCCGTGCCCAGCATCCCGCTGGCGCCACCGCTGCGATGACGTGGGGCAGAGGTGATAATCGTGTGGTTATTAGGGGACTGGAACAGACCAAAACCGGCCCCGCACAGGATCATGCGCCAGATAATATCCAGATCCCCCGGCGAGGCGGGCAGGAGCGCCAGCGAAAACAGTCCCACCGCCATGACAACCAGCCCAATCGCCCCCAGAAGCCCGGCATGGACGCGCTCAATAAGGTAACCGGCCAGCGGGGCCATCACCATGGTTGCCAGCGGCCAGGGCGTGAGCAGCAAGCCTGTCTCCACTTCTGAACGGCCAATCACGCTCTGCAAAAAGAACGGCAGTGCAACCAGCGCCAGCATCTGGGCGCAGAACGAGCAAATGGAGGTACAAATGGATAGCGAAAACAGCGGAATACGCAGCAAATCCACCGGCAGTAACGGCACGGGCAGCGCCAGCTGACGTCGAACAAAGAAAAAGCCGATGATAAGCATGGCAACGATTTCTGCGGCAATGAGCGACAAAGACTGTCCCTGCGCAAATCCGCTCAGCGCGGTAATCAGCAGGCCAAAAGTCAGCGCGTTCATCACGGCGCTGGGCAGATCGAAACGTGGCATGGTGCTTTTCGGACCATTTTCCGGAAGATAGCGCAGGGCGAAGAAGATCGCCACAATGCCCAGCGGCACGTTAATGGCAAACAGCCACTGCCACGAGGCAACGGACAGGATGGCGGCGGCAATCGTTGGGCCGGCGGCGGACGACACGGCCACAATAAAGGAGTTAATGCCCATGCCGCGCCCCAGGTGGCGTTGAGGATAAATAAGCCGTATCAGGGCCGTGTTCACGCTCATTAGCGCCGCGCCGCCAAAGCCCTGCGCGATACGCGCCAGCGTAAGGGTGTGCAGTGAATCTGAAAGGGCACAGAAGAGCGAGGTGAGGGTAAAGACCACCAGCCCGCACTGGTAAACCCGGCGATAACCAAACATATCGCCCAGGAAAGAGAGTGACAGAAGGGAAATCACAATCGCTATCTGGTACGCGTTCACAATCCAGATGGAGCTTGCCGGCGAAGCATTAAGGTCTTTGGCAATGGTAGGAAGAGCCACGTTGGCAATCGCACCGTCAAGGACAGCCATCGAAATACCGATGACAATAGTGGCAATTGCCCCGTACCGCTGCGGTAAGGGCAGGCCATCAGAAACGTTTTTTTGCATGGGAAAAGAATGACTCAACGTGAAATTATTTTCAGAGTAACTATTTTAGCATCGTTATTTCGGTTTTATGTCGCAGATTTGTAACGAAGTAAACCCAGATAGATTGCAGCACGCATCACACGAATTTATAATAAAAACCGGTTCTGATTTTTATAAAACACTCTCCATGAGGTGATAAATGGCAATCGCAGATTTGGATAAGCAGCCAGATTCTGTTTCTTCCGTGCTGAAGGTGTTTGGCATCTTGCAGGCGCTCGGAGAAGAGCGTGAAATTGGTATTACAGAGTTGTCGCAGCGTGTGATGATGTCGAAAAGCACCGTTTATCGCTTTTTGCAGACGATGAAATCATTGGGTTATGTCGCGCAGGAAGGAGAATCAGAAAAATATTCTCTGACCCTGAAACTGTTTGAACTGGGCGCCCGTGCCTTGCAGAACGTGGATCTGATCCGCAGCGCTGACATTCAGATGCGTGAACTTTCACGACTGACGAAAGAGACAATTCACCTCGGTGCGCTGGATGAAGACAGCATTGTTTACATCCACAAAATTGACTCCATGTACAACCTGCGCATGTATTCACGCATCGGTCGTCGTAACCCGCTGTACAGCACCGCAATTGGTAAAGTACTGCTGGCCTGGCGCGATCGCGAAGAGGTGAAGCAAATCCTTGACGGGGTGGAGTACAAACGCAGCACCGACCGCACGATTACCAGTACGGAAGAACTGCTGAGCGTGCTGGATAAAGTGCGTGAGCAGGGTTACGGGGAAGATAACGAAGAGCAGGAAGAGGGGCTGCGTTGCATCGGTGTGCCGGTGTTTGACCGCTTCGGCGTTGTCATTGCGGGCCTGAGCATTTCGTTCCCAACGCTGCGTTTCTCTGAAGAGCGTCTTCATGAATATGTGGCGATTCTGCATACCGCAGCGCGCAAAATTTCAGAGCAGATGGGCTATAACGATTATCCGTTCTGATCGACGCCACCAATAAAAACGCCGCACTTTTGCGGCGTTTCTGTAAGCGAAGTTCAGCGCTGATTAACCGTTATCAACCACAACAGATGATTTACGCAGCACAGGACAGTTGGTTAACCCGATGATCCCGCTGTCGGAATGGATGTACTGAGCCGTGCTTATCCCCTGGGCGGTAAGATATTTACACTGGATACCCAGACCCGCGGCATTTTCTTTGCTCCCCATTAATACGCCGTACCCACTTAATAACAGGCCGATCCAGACAATGGCCAGTACAATTACTGTACGAATAAGTAAACGCATCGTTGCCTCTTTTTTCTTTGTTGTCATAGAGTAAGCGTAACGGCTTTACGCAGTGAAACAAGTGCACGATTCCGAAAAGCGTCTGTTGAAGGTACAGTTAGCCCCTGTTTAAGATAACCGTGATAACCTGGCTGTATCAGGTCATAAGACGGAGTGTGGAGTGAAAAAAATACGCTGGGTAATTCTGATTATAGTGTTGATAGCATGCGTGGTGCTGTGGACGCAGACTATCAATGTGATGTGCGATCAGGATGTACAGTTCTTTAGCGGCATTTGTTCAATCAATAAGTTTATCCCCTGGTAGAGACCATTTTTACGCTGAGTGATGTCCTTACGCGGCGGCAGTGGTAAAATGGCGGTTTTTACTGAGGTGGTGAAATGGGTGAGTTACTGAATTCGGGGCTGCTGAGCATTGCATCCCTGGTAATGTCTTTGTTGGTGCTGGTCGTTGGGCTGGTGCTGTGGTTTTTCGTTAACCGCGCCAGCTCCCGCACAAACGAGCAGATTGAGCTGCTGGAAGCATTGCTCGATCAGCAGAAACGGCAGACTGCGCTGCTGCGTCGTTTGTGCGAAGCCAACGAGCCGGAGGAGAAAGCGGTACCGAAGGACGCTGTTGCTCAACAACAAGACGAGGAAGACTTCATTCGCCTGGTAGCTGAACGATAGTCTGCCCGGAGCGGGGAGGTGGCCTGACGTACGGCGTAAATCCCCTCCCTTATCAAATGCATCCCACAACTTCCCGGCATTTAATTAAGCAGCAGTTAACTCATGTTTTAGCACACTGAAAACTGGCGAATATTTATCCTTATTTAACAAATTCAGTTTCGTTGAATAAATAGTGTGCTTTATCTTTCCTGAAGTGTTTTATTTTTATCGAAACGTTTTGCTTGCCTTGTTTTGAGGCAGAGTCATAAAAATTTCATTATTTTGGTGCAGAATAACACTTATTAAATGGTGGTTTTTAATACAGTTAGCAAAATGTAATTAACATCGTATATTCCCTGACACATGTTGGTGCGTTGCAATGTTTTCAGCATAACTTTTCACAAAATGTTCTAACTCAGTCATTCCTTTAAAGAAATTCTGGGATTGGGATGGACGCTTTGAAATGATTGAGCTATGTTTAAAAAGTCTTTGATTACAGGGCGCGTCAACGCACCCTGCGGGCAGTGAGGTCAGGTGGCGCTTCATTTGACAATTCGCATAACTGTGCAGATTGTTATGGAGTAACGTCTGAATTTGTGCGGCGGATCGAGACACGTTTAAAAATGGCTTGCCATATTAAACGTTGTGTGTGATAACACGTTTTGGGTCAAACGAGGTACAGTTCTGTTTATGTGTGGCATTTTCAGTAAAGAAGTCCTGAGTAAACACGTTGTCGTTGAATACCGCTTCTCTGCCGAACCTTATATTAGTGCCTCATGCAGTAATGTCTCAGTTTTATCTCAGTTAATGCCTGCGGGCTAAGAAAACACTCTAAGGAATTTTGCAAAATGGCAAAGATTAAAGGTCAAGTTAAGTGGTTCAACGAGTCTAAAGGTTTTGGTTTCATTACTCCTGCTGACGGCAGCAAAGACGTGTTCGTACACTTCTCTGCAATCCAGGGTAACGGCTTCAAAACTCTGGCTGAAGGCCAGAACGTTGAGTTCGAAATTCAGGATGGCCAGAAAGGCCCAGCTGCGGTTAACGTAACTGCTATCTGATCGAATCACTGCTGACTGAAGCGCTCAGCGCTTCGATCTCAGACATAAGCCTCGCCGATGCGGGGCTTTTTTATTCGCTTATTTTTCAAAATATTACGTAATCCTCCTCTGTTATTATCTTGTTGCAAACCCGCGAGATTATTAGCATTGTTTTCCCGCCTTATTATCCGCTTTTCTCGTTAAATCAGGGCGTTGATTAACAGCCCTGGGGTTAAGGTGAAAAAAAAGACAATAACCACCACCGGAAATTTTACTCCGGCACGTTTTGCACTTCTGTGTCTCGCCATCTTTTGTAGCCTTGCGTTTCTACTGGGCCGCGTAGCGTGGCTACAAATTATCAAACCGGATAATCTGGTGAAGCAGGAGGATATGCGCTCCCTGCGCGAAGTGGCGATAGACGCCCCGCGTGGGATGATTGTTGACCGTGAAGGGCGACCCCTTGCGGTGAGCGTACCCGTCCAGGCCGTCTGGGCCGATCCCAAAACAGTGCTGGAAAAAGGGGGGATCGGTTTTGACTCGCGCTGGCAGGCCCTGGCAAATGCCTTACACCTTTCTCTGAGCACGCTCGCATCGCGAATTAACAGTAACCCGCATGGGCGATTTATTTACCTGGCCCGTCAGGTTGATCCCGCCCAGGCAAAGTGGATCGATAAGCTGCGTCTCCCCGGTATCAACCTTCGCGATGAGTCCCGCCGCTTTTATCCTGCCGGGCACGTGGCGGCAAACCTGATTGGCTTCACCAATATTGATGGTCAGGGCATTGAGGGCGTCGAGAAAAGCTTTAACACGCAGCTTACCGGGAAGGCAGGCGTGCGGCTGGTCAGGAAAGATCGCTACGGACATGTGGTGGAGAACCTTACGGAGGTGGCTCCCGTACCTGCACATAATATCCAGCTTAGTATCGATGAACGCCTGCAAACTATCACCGAAGACGCGCTGGATAATGCCGTGGCGTGGAACAAAGCCGAGTCAGGCGCGTCGGTGCTGATTAATATCCGGACGGGCGAAATTCTGGCGATGGCGAGCTTCCCCGACTTCAATCCCAACAACCGGGAAGGGGCAACGCTGGATGATTTTCGCAATCGCGCGATCAGCGACACCTTTGAACCTGGCTCGACCGTTAAGCCTCTGGTGCTGATGACGGCGCTACAGCAGGGGCTGGTACAGCCTGACAGCGTGATAGACACGCATCCCTACACCATTGATGGTCATCGTATTCGTGATGTGGGCTACTACCCCGAGCTGACGATGACCGGGATTTTGCAAAAATCCAGCGACACAGGCGTATCCCGTCTTTCGCTGGCGATGCCCGTGCAACGGTTACTGGATACCTATAAAAACTTTGGTTTTGGCGAGAGTACCGGGCTTGGTTTAACGGGAGAAAGCGCAGGTTTACTGCCGCAGCGAAAATTCTGGAGTCAGTTAGATCGGGCGACCTTTGCCTTTGGGTATGGCCTGATGGTAACCCCCCTCCAGCTGGCGCATGTGTATGCCACCATCGGCAGCTACGGCATTGAACGGCCTCTGTCCATCACCCGTATTGACCCGCCGGTGATTGGCAAGCGGGTGATGCCCGAGGAAATTGTTCACGAGGTGGAACATATGATGGAGAGCGTTGCGTTACCCGGCGGTGGCGGGGTCAAAGCGGCGGTGCGTAACTATCGCGTGGCGATAAAAACCGGGACGGCCAAAAAAATCGATGAACATGGTAAGTATGTGGATAAATACGTCGCCTATACCGCAGGCGTTGCGCCTGCCAGCGATCCCCGTTTCGCGCTGGTGGTGGTGATCAACGATCCGCAAAACGGTGCCTACTATGGCGGGGCCGTTTCTGCGCCCGTGTTCAGCGAAATTATGGGTAACGTCCTGCGCCTGGAAAACGTGAAGCCAGACGGGCTGCCGGCAGATTCTGACCATCTGATCGTGATGCGTCACCCAGCCGTTTATAACCCTGGCGAATAGCGGTACACTTCGCCTTTTGGTTTACGCCCTGGAGCTGTCATGTCTTTCAGTTGTCCCCTTTGCCACGCGCCGCTGACGCGCGCGGAGAAAACGTTTATCTGTCCACAGGGACATCAGTTTGACCGGGCGAAAGAGGGCTATGTAAATCTTCTGCCGGTACAACATAAGCGCTCCCGGGACCCGGGTGACAGTGCGGAGATGATGCAGGCGCGCCGGGCGTTTCTCGATGCCGGGCACTATCAACCGCTCAGGGATGCCGTTGTCGCCTTACTCCGTCAATATCTGACAGAAGGCGCATCCGCCATGCTGGATATCGGCTGCGGCGAAGGTTACTACACCGCCACGTTTGCTGACGTGGCGGCTGAGAAGGGTGCCGAAACTTTCGGGCTGGACGTGTCGAAAGTGGCTATCCGTGCGGCAGCCAAACGCTATTCAGCGGTAACGTTCTGCGTGGCCTCCAGCCACCGCCTGCCGTTTGAGGAAGCGAGTATGGACGCCGTGGTGCGTATCTATGCGCCGTGCAAGGCAGAGGAGCTGGCGCGCGTCGTTAAGCCCGGCGGCTGGGTTATTACCGTCACGCCAGGGCCGCGTCATCTGCTGGAGCTAAAAGGGCTGATCTATGATGAAGTTCACCTGCATGCGCCGCACTCTGAACAGCTGGCGGGCTTTGCGTTAAAGCAGGCGCAGTCGGTAGCGTATGAAATGACGTTGCAGGGAAGTGAAGCGGTGGCGTTACTGCAAATGACGCCGTTTGCATGGCGGGCAAAACCAGAGGTGTGGGAAACGCTGGCAGCGCAGACAGAATTTCGCTGCCAGACGGATTTCAGCATTCATTGCTGGCAGCGCGAAGGTTAACCCGCGAAGTGTGCCCAAAGGATTTGGGCACCAATCCCGATCAACACGATACCGCCCAGAATTTCGGCTCGTTTGCCTAACAGCGGGCCAATGAACCGACCCACCATCATCCCCAGCGTTGACATGATCAGCGTGGCGCAGCCAATCGCCAGCGCGGTGGCGATAATATTGACCTGCAAAAACGCCAGACCGACACCCACGGCCATTGCATCCAGGCTGGTTGCGATGGCGGTTGTCACCAGAAGCCAGAAGCCGTGGCGTTGCAGCGGCGCATCATCTTCATCGCCGTTACCACGAAAGCCTTCAATCACCATGCGTCCGCCGAGGAACACCAGCAGCACGAAAGCAATCCAGTGATTCCACTCCAGCACGAACTGGCTGGCGAGCATCCCCAGACCCCAGCCGATAAGCGGCGTCAGCGTTTCGATAGCACCAAAGATGAGACCGGTACGCAGGGCGTCGGAAAATTTAGGTTTATGGAGGGTGGCACCTTTACCAATAGAGGCGGCAAATGCGTCCATGGACATGCCAAAAGCCAGAAGGATCGTAGCGGAGATATTCATAAGAGCGTCCAGACCGGGGATATCCATATGACACATCACTGCCCCCAGTAAACAGCAGTTGATGTATCTATGGTCTCGCCTGATCGCGCCGCACATAAGATGTGCTGTCAGCGATCCGTACGCGCCACGTTTTTCAACGAGTATGTTGACACGTACATTTCCTGCGAGCAGGAAATCGGCTACTCCCCAACGACGGGCGCAACCTTAACATATTTTGAGAATATAAAACAACAATGAAGAGGCATTATTTAAAATGCTTGGTGATAACGATTTTCATTTGTCTTTAAGCGTGAAAATATCGTTAACAAATAGAGAACAAATTAACGAAAGGGATATAGCTTTGGCTATATTTCTTGCGGAAGATAAACACAGAATATAGCCATTGCTATATATTTAACTCATTGAGTTTTAACAAGTAAATTGTATATCTTTTCCAGGTCGTCAATATTCTTCACCCGAATAAGCAGGCGGCGTTGTTCTAATTGCATCACCAGCACACCGTCTTCGGATAAATTCATCTCTTTTATACGGTTATATTCTATCCACACATTGGCGAAGAAAAATCCGCGGGATTTAAAAATGATTTTCGGCGTGCGGATCCAGAACAGATAAACCGCCATTAATGCCAGCGCACATAATAACCATGTGGTTAATATTGCACCATGGCTGGTGACGTTATTGTAAATAAGAATAACGATGAGACCCGCGAAGATAAACGCATCCACGCGCCCGCGTCGCAGAAGGGGAAGGGAGAGCAGCGTCTCGCCGTGACGGCGGGGCATGATGAATTCGTCATAGATCGCGTAAGCCAGAAGGGCAGCAATAAATAAAACCAGTACGATGTCCGCGACAGTCATTCATCCTCCAGATAAAAAAACCGGGGGCAAGCCCCCGGCCTATAGCATTGAAACTTACAGACCCAGCAGGCCGACAGCGTAGCCCGCGATACCGATGACGAAGAAGCCAACGATAATCCACAGCGGGTTCACTTTCTTACGCAGCAGCCACATGCAGGCAAAGGTCAACAGCAGCGGTACCAGGCCAGGCATCAGCTGGTCCAGAATCGTCTGCACGGTGGTGACGCGGGTCTGACCATCCTGACCGGTGATGGTCGATACCACCAGCGGGATGTTCACGTGCGTCCACTTGTTAACCAGCGCCCCCATGACAAACAGGCCGAGGATTGACGCCCCCTCAGTCAGTTTTTGCAGGAAGCCGCCGCCCATGTCCTTAACGATGTCCACCCCTTTACGGTAACCGTAGGCCACACCGTAGTATCGGGTCAGCAGGCGCACGGCGTTGAACAGGATGAAGAACAGCAGCGGGCCAAGCAGGCTGCCGCTCATCGCGATACCGGCACCCAGCGCCGCGAAGACCGGACGGACGGTACCCCAGAAGATTGGGTCACCGACACCGGCCAGCGGGCCCATCAGGCCGACTTTGATACCGTTGATGGCACCGTCGTCAATCTCTGCGCCGTTCGCACGCTGTTCTTCCATCGCCAGCGTTACGCCCAGTACGGGGGCCGCAACGTAAGGATGGGTGTTAAAGAATTCCAGGTGACGCTTGATCGCCTGACGGCGCGCTTCGTTGTTTTCCGGGTACAGGCGTTTGATCGCCGGCACCATGGAGAAGCAGAAGCCCAGCGCCTGCATACGTTCGAAGTTCCATGAACCCTGAAACAGGTTAGAACGGATGAACACGCCACGAATATCACCCGGAGTGAGTTTTTTCTCGGTGGTAGTTTTTGTCATATCAACCATTTCGCTCACCTGCTAGTCCAGTTCGTTATCGAGATCGTTGTTACCAGCAGCCTGTGCTGGGGCACCCGCGACGCGGTTATATTTCGGGCTGAGCTGGATGTAGAGAATCGCCATTACCGCACCAATCACACCCAGTGCAACCAGGTTGAAGTTGGTGAAGGCAGCGGTCACGAAGCCGAGGTAGAAGAACGGCATCAGATAGCCTGCGCGCATCATGTTGATGACCATCGCATAACCGACGACCACGATCATGCCGCCCGCGATGTTCAGACCGCCGGTGACCACTTCTGGAATGGCGTTCAGCATGCTCTGCACTTCACTGGTACCAACAGAGATCGCCACGATAACCGCCGGGATCGCGATACGCATCGCCTGCAGGAACAGGGATGAAACGTGGATCCACGACAGTGCCGTGAGGTTGCCGTTTTCGGCCGCCTTATCCGCCGCGTGCTGGAAGGCAACGGTGATAGTACGAACGATGATGGTCAGAACCTGGCCAGCTGCAGCCAGCGGGATCGCCAGCGCGATACCGGCACCAATACTCTGGTGACCAGCAATAACCAGAACGGTCGAAATGATAGAGGCCAGCGCGGCATCGGGCGCAACCGCCGCGCCGATGTTCATCCAGCCCAGGGCGATCATTTCCAGGGTACCACCGATGATGATACCGGTTTTCATGTCACCCAGAACGGCCCCAATCAGCGTACAGGCCACCAGAGGGCGGTGGAACTGAAATTCATCAAGTACGGATTCCATACCCGCAATACATGCGACGACGAACACCAGCACAATCTGAAGAGTGGTAATCTCCATTGCACTTCTCCTATTACATAAACTTTATATGAGAACCGGCGCGGGCTTATTTCCCAACTTTGCCGATCAAATCCATCATTTTCAGTTTTTGATCCGTAGAAACCTTACGGGCTTCCAGTTCAATACCGCGCGCATTCAGCTTGTTGAATGCCTCGATATCTTTCGCATCGACTGAAATGGCGTTGTTGACCTGCGTTTTGCCCTGACGGAATGCCATACCACCGATGTTCACGGAGGTGATTTTCACGCCGCCTTCAACAATGCGCTCAACGTCTGTCGGGTTAGTGAACAGGAGCATTACGCGTTCACCCGCATATTTCGGGTTGTTGTAAACGCGGATCATCTTGGCGACATCCACGACGTGCGCGGTAACGCCAGGAGGAGCAACCTGAGTCAGAAGGGTTTTACGTACGGTATCGGCGGCAACTTCATCGCTGACCACGATAATGCGTCGAACGTTGGTCTCTTTGGTCCAGCGCGTCGCGACCTGGCCGTGGATTAAGCGGTCATCAATACGCGCCAGGCCGATGACCATGTAATCGTTCGGGCCCATCGGTTTTGTCGGTGCTGCCGCTTTTGGTGCCGCTGCAGGCGCAGGGGCAGGTTTTTCAACCGGCTGTGCCTTCAGGGCTTTTACCCCTTCGCGACCGGTTTCAACGGCCAGCGCCACCAGCTCATCAAACGCCGGATTGTCGTCGCGCGCCATGAAGGTTTCCACCAGCATGGGAATATTAACCCCGGCGACAACTTCATAGTGCTCTTTATCGACGACAATGCGGCTGGCGGCATTGAACGGGCTGCCGCCCCATGTATCAACGAGAAACAGCACGCCTTTGCTGGTATCCAGCTTCGCGAGTTGAGCGTTGTACTTCTCTATCAGCGTCTCGGCGTTTTCACCGGGAACGAAATCGATCCAGCCGACGTTTTCCTGCTCGCCCAACAGCATCTCTGCCGTTTTAAGTAGCTGCTCAGCAGCCCAACCATGTGTGCCTATGACAATAGCAATGGTCACTTGCTACCTCCTTTTATTATCATTAATACGCCTGCCAGGCAGCCGTACTGAGAATCGTATTGGCGAACCGAATCGATTCAGATAAGGGTTAGAGTTCAAAAAAACTAAGACTTCCGCGAATTATTTTAGATAGTGAAAAAATAATTTATGTGATGAAGATCCGTAATTTAGCCACGCGTGACAGATTTATCTGTAGCATAAAGCCGCTGTGTTACAGAACTTTGCAAAGGAACGTAAATCTTTGCTAAAAACACATTGTCTCTGATATGTTTAGCCTCCGTTTAATCGTTCAGGAGTATAGGGCTACAGCCCACTATATGGACCGTCACCGACGTCAGTCATCTGCCAGGCCATTTCGCGCCATATTCACCGGCGATCCTCGCCACGTATCGACTCTGTTTGCCTCAGTTTTGCCCACGTTGAGTGGGGCACCGTTTCGTCATTCCTTTAGCAGGAGCTTGTCATGGAATTCTTAATGGACCCGTCAATCTGGGTGGGATTGCTCACGCTGGTGGTGCTGGAGATTGTTCTCGGCATTGATAACCTGGTGTTTATCGCCATCCTTGCGGACAAACTGCCGCCAAAACAGCGTGATAAAGCGCGTCTGATTGGTCTCTCGCTGGCGCTGGTTATGCGACTGGGGCTGCTATCCGTCATCTCCTGGATGGTCACGCTGACCAAACCGCTGTTCTCCGTCATGGATTACACCTTCTCCGGGCGTGATTTAATCATGCTGATTGGGGGGATATTCCTGCTTTTCAAAGCGACGACGGAGCTACACGAGCGGCTGGAAAACCGTCAGCACGATGATGGGCACGGCAAAGGCTATGCCAGCTTCTGGGTGGTGGTGCTGCAGATCGTGGTGCTTGATGCGGTCTTCTCGCTGGATGCGGTGATCACGGCGGTCGGCATGGTGAATCATCTGCCGGTAATGATGGCGGCTGTCGTTATTGCGATGGCGGTCATGCTGCTGGCCTCGAAGCCGCTGACGCGCTTCGTTAACCAGCATCCAACGGTGGTCGTGCTGTGTCTGAGCTTCCTGCTGATGATTGGTCTGAGCCTGGTGGCGGAAGGTTTTGGCTTCCATATTCCGAAAGGCTACCTGTACGCCGCGATTGGCTTCTCGATTCTGATCGAGCTGTTTAACCAGATTGCGCGCCGTAACTTTATTAAGCAGCAGTCGAATCAGCCGCTGCGAGCCCGTACCGCAGATGCGATTCTGCGACTGATGGGTGGACGTCGTCAGGTCAACGTGCAGGCTGATAACGAGAACCGTAACCCGGTTCCGGTGCCGGAAGGCGCGTTTGTGGAAGAAGAACGCTACATGATCAACGGCGTGCTTTCGCTGGCTTCCCGCTCCCTGCGCGGCATTATGACGCCGCGCGGTGAGATCAGCTGGGTGGACGCCAACCTGAGCGTCGACGAAATTCGTCAGCAGCTGCTCTCCTCGCCACACAGCCTGTTCCCGGTCTGCCGGGGTGAGCTGGATGAGATTATCGGTGTGGTACGCGCGAAAGAGATGCTGGTGGCGCTGGAAGAGGGCGTTAACGTCGAGGCCGTAGCGGCCGCGTCGCCCGCCATCGTGGTACCGGAGACGCTGGATCCGATCAACCTGCTGGGCGTATTGCGTCGTGCCCGCGGGAGCTTTGTTATCGTCACCAATGAATTTGGTGTGGTACAGGGCCTGGTGACGCCGCTGGACGTGCTGGAAGCCATTGCCGGTGAATTCCCTGATGCGGATGAAACCCCGGAAATCGTTGCCGACGGTGACGGCTGGCTGGTGAAAGGCACCACCGACCTGCACGCGCTCTCGCACACGCTGGGCGTCGAAAACGTGGTCAATGATGATGAAGACATTGCCACCGTCGCGGGGCTGGTGATTGCCGTTAACGGGCAGATCCCGCGTATTGGTGATGTGCTGGAGCTGCCGCCGCTGCAAATTACCATCGTCGAAGCCAACGACTATCGCGTTGATATGGTGCGTATTGTTAAAGAGCACTCTGCACACGACGAAGAAGAGTAACGCTATCTAGCGTAACGGCAGTAAGGGCACGATGTGTCCGTTGTGACGGGCTGGCGGAGAGTGACTTTCCGCCAGCCATTTCGGAAACTCGCGCAGCGGCATTGGCCGCGCATACAAGTACCCCTGCAAAATATGTACGCTGTGACGGCGCAGGTAGCGTGACTGCTCCTCGGTTTCCACCCCTTCCGCAACCAGTTCAATATTCAGCCGCTGACCCAGCGCAATAATAATATCCGTTACCGTTGAGTTCACGGCGTCGGTGCCGATCGCGGTGGTGAAGGATTTATCAATTTTCAGCACATCCGGATGCAGTTTTTCTAGCCATGAAAGTGAGCTGTTGCCGGTACCAAAATCATCAATCGCAAGTTTCACCCCTTTGCGGTGCAGCTCCCGCACGGGGCGGTAATCCACATCCAGCAACGCATCGCGTTCGGTTAACTCCACGATCAACTGTTGAACAGGGCTGGCGTTAAACCAGATGCGGTTGAGATCCTGGATCAGCGCAGCGCGGCGAAAATGGCTGGCGGCCACGTTAATGCCGATATGGAAATCGCGCGAGGCCGGGAAATAGCCTATCTGCCGCACCGTTTCGCTGATGACGTAGCGGGTAAGCGGAACAATCAGGTTATGTTCTTCGGCCAGAGGGATAAAGACATCGGGCGAAATCCATCCCTGACGCGGGTTGTTCCAGCGCAGGAGGATCTCGACGCCGACGCATTCCCGGGTGCGGGCATTCACCAGCGGCTGGCAGAAGAGCTCAAACTCCCTGGCCGCAATTCCCATATTGATTTCCCAGGTGAAACTGATGCGCCGCGCGGTGGCGAGCCAGGCGATATAGCCCATCAGTAAGCTGAGCATCAACGCCAGCGGCAGCTGGGTGGGCAGATTTTTCAACGCCATTTCGCCAGGCCCGGGGCCGCTCACCGTGACGCTGAAAGGGTAATGTTGTGACGATTGTTCCAGCAGGGAGGCGTTTTCATCGAAGGTCGGCGTAGTCGTCACCTGTTGCCCGTCGCGGAGGAAGTTATCTCCTACTCTCAGGACAACGTCGGTGATCTGCGGCCGCTGCGGCTCAAGAATCATTTTAGTGATGAGATCGATATTCACCACCTCCATCACCCCGTCGTTGCCGTCGCTCGCGAGGGGAGACCACTGAATCAGTACCGGGCTGCCTTTTACCAGCCACCGATCGGTCAGCAGCAACAGCCTGGATTCACTGACCGGCAGCTCCGGCACAAACTCACTGACGGGCACATTACGGCTGCCAAAGACGCTTGAGCAATACAGTATTCCGTCTTGAATGAGGGCGATGGAGCGTACGGTCTGGAGGATCGCCGCCTGTTTTCGCAGGATCAGATTTGCTTCGGAACAGGGTATGCCAACCAGTGAAAGTAGCGTTTCCCGCTGGGCCTCTAACGAAAGAAGCACCTTATCAAGCGCACGCACGGTGTGGTGGGTAAAGTCGTGGATCCGATCCTGATTTATGTTGCGCTGTGAAATAAAGCGAATACCCAGCGTCAGGACGAGCGTAACGAGCGCAACCGTGACACAGACGATAACGCGTTTTCGGCGATAGTCTTTAATGATCGTTTGTGCAGTTTGCATGAACGGTCGCCTGTTAAGCACCGGCCAGAAAAGCCAGACGCAACAGTGACAGTGTAGTGGGGAATACGCGAAGCGACGAGACGAGAGGGGAAAATTCGCCCATCCGTTGCAGATGGGCGAAAGGAAGGCTTAGTCGCACTGCACCTTAATGGCCAGACCGCCGCGCGAGGTTTCACGGTACTTCGCGTTCATGTCCTTGCCGGTCTCGTACATGGTTTCAATAACCTTATCCAGCGACACGCGTGGCTCGCTGGTACGGCGCATCGCCATACGCGAGGCGTTGATCGCTTTGACGGAGGCGATGGCGTTACGCTCAATGCACGGCACCTGCACCTGGCCGGCAACCGGGTCACAGGTCAAGCCGAGGTTGTGCTCCATGCCGATTTCCGCCGCTACGCACACCTGCTCAGGGCTGGCGCCCAGCAGCTCCGCCAGGCCAGCCGCCGCCATGGAGCAGGCTACGCCCACTTCACCCTGACAGCCCACTTCAGCGCCGGAGATGGACGCATTCATCTTGTACAGCGCGCCGATAGCGCCTGCCGCGAGGAAGTAACGGATATAGATGTCCGGCGTCACGGGCTCAATAAAGTGATCGTAATAGGCCAGCACCGCCGGAACGATACCGCACGCGCCGTTGGTTGGCGCCGTCACGACGCGACCACCCGCTGCGTTCTCTTCGTTAACCGCGAGGGCAAACATGTTCACCCAGTCGACCACGTTCATTGGGTCATTGGAGAACTTGTCGGTAGTGACCAGCATGCGGCGCAGCGCAGAGGCACGACGCGGTACGCGCAGTGGCCCAGGCAGAACACCCTCGGTGTTCATCCCGCGGTCAATACAGGCGCGCATGGTTTGCCACACGTTAGCAAAATAGTCTTCAATCTCTTTCTTGCTGTGCAGCGCCAGTTCGTTCTGCATCACCATGCCTGACAGGGACAGACCGGTCTCTTTGCAGTAGCCCAGCATCTCGGTGGCCGATTTAAACGGATAGGGCACATTGACGTCGCCCGCGCTCTCTTTACCAAAGTGTTCTTCGTCAACGATAAAGCCGCCGCCGATGGAGTAGTAAGTTTTGCTGTAGATCTCTTTTTCGCCACTCCAGGCGTGGATGGTCATGCCGTTTTCATGCAGCGGCAGGTTGTCGCTACGAAAACGCATCCCGTCATCCTGCGGGAAGTCCACTTCGTGCTGGCCGTTAGCCAGCAGCAAACGACCGCGCGTTTCCACGTCGCGGATAAATGCCGGAATGGCATCAATATCAACTGTGTCCGGCATATTGCCCGCCAGACCCATAATAATGGCGATATCGGTGTGGTGGCCTTTACCCGTTAATGACAGCGAGCCGTAAACATCCACGGCGACACGGGTAACGCTTTCCAGTAATCCTTTTTCGACCAGATCATCGACGAACTGTTTACCGGCCTTCATCGGGCCAACAGTATGGGAAGACGAAGGGCCAATTCCCACTTTGAACATGTCGAATATACTAATCACTTTCACACTCCTGACAGGGTTACTGGGGTTCCAGTAACGATGTTATAACTGCGCATAGTGTAAGAGGGAACACCAACCTCGGCTTAACTATTCACATGAATTAAACTAATGGTTAACGATGGTTTTGCTAATAGCGCGACGCCGATCGCAAACCTGCCAGAAAAGGGTGGAATGTAAAGTATAGTCAAGGCTTCAGGCCGATTTGCAGGGCCAGCTCACGAATGATGCCTGCCGTCATGCCCCAGACAAAATAATGCTGATACCACGACAGCCAGACCCGATGATCGTGTCCGCGGCGGTGAATATCCAGCGGGTGATAGCGACCCAGACGAAGGGCCTCTTCCAGCGGCATTTCGAATACCGCTGAAACTTCATCGACGCTGGCGTGATACTGAAGATCGGGCGGAATAATGCCAACGACCGGCGTGACCTGAAAACCGGTTACGCTGTCCACTGGCGGCAGCACGCCGATCACCTCGACCGCCTCCGGGGGGATCGCCACTTCCTCATGCGCTTCGCGCAGTGCGGCGGCAATCAGGGATGCATCGGTGCTGTCCACCGCGCCGCCCGGGAACGCAACCTGACCGGCGTGTTTTCGCATATGCGGTGAGCGCTGGGTAAGCAACAGACCCGGCTGCTCACGACGCACGACCGGGATCAGCACCGCCGCCTGACGTTGATTCAGCGTGGCGCGGTTAACCTGGGGCCGCAGAAGCTGAAAGCGCGACAGAAAATCATCCAGCGTCAGGTTGTCTTTCTTCACCGTGAGTTCTCCAGTTTTTTCAGGATACGATTCACTTTATCAAAGGTTTCCTGATATTCCGCCTCCGCCTGGCTGTCGGCCACAATGCCACCGCCTGCGGAACAGTACAGGTTACCGTCGCAGGCCGTCAGGGTGCGAATAGTGATGCTGGTATCCATGGTGCCGCACAGACTCACATAGCCGATGCTGCCGCACCAGGCGTTGCGCCGATGCGGTTCCAGTTCGTCGATGATCTCCATCGCCCGGACCTTCGGCGCGCCGGTAATGGAGCCGCCCGGAAACGCGGCGCGGAGCAGATCGCAGGCGGTTCGCGAGGCTGGCAGGCGTGCGGTGATGGTGCTGACCAGATGATGCACCGCCGGGAATGGCTCCACGACGAACAGCTCCGGCACGCGCACGCTGCCCGGCTCGGCGACGCGGCCAATATCATTGCGCATCAGATCGACAATCATCAGGTTTTCAGCGCGATCTTTCGGCGAGGCCGCCAGCGTCTCCGCCTGCTGACGGTCGGCGTCGGCATCGGCAAGGCGCGGCAGGGTGCCCTTTATCGGGCGGGTCTGAATCATACCGTCAGCCAGGTGAATAAAACGCTCAGGTGAAAGGCTGAGGATGGCGCCGTGTTCAAGGCGTAAAAATGCGCTGAACGGGGCCTTATTGCTGGCATTGAGGCGGGTAAACGCCTGCCATTCGTCTCCCTCGTATGCCGCCTGGAAACGCTGGGCGAGGTTGACCTGATAACAGTCGCCGCTGTGAAGATACGCCTGCACGCGGGAGAATTTTTCCGCGTATTCCTCCGCGCTCATGTTCGAGCGCCAGCCGGAGGTTAGCATAAAGCGTTCCGGGGCGGCGGGCCGTTGCGCCTCAAGCCAGGCCAGACGCGCCTGCACGTCCCGGTGGCTTAGCAGAGAAACCGTCTGCTTACGGTGATCCACGATCAGCGCCCAGTCATAGAGCCCCACCGCCATATCCGGCAGGGAAATATCCGCCTGCGCATGCTCGGGCAGCTTTTCGAAACGGCGACCCAGATCGTAACCAAACAGGCCCAGCGCGCCCCCCTGGAAAGGCAGATCCGGATCCGGTGTGGCAGAAAAGCCCAGAGCATGGATCTCGTTCTGGAGCCGCATCAGCGGATCGTCAGTTGGCGACAGCGCATCGGTCGTCAGCGTTTTAACCGGGTCGGCCACCAGAATATCAAAGCGGCTGTAGGGATGATCCGCATGCCCGGAGTGCAGCAGCATGGCAAAAGGCAGGTGGCTCAGACGGGCAAACCAGAACTCGGCGGCGTCTGCACGCCAGGGCAAGGTCATAACAGTGGGGAAGCGCATGTTCATGTATGGCATACTACCGGGCAGCGTGAAATAATTAGCGCGAATAATTTAGCAGGAGTTAACGATGTTTGCAGGTTTACCTTCTCTCAGCCATGACCAACAGCAGAAAGCCGTTGAACGTATTCAGGAGCTGATGTCCCAGGGGATGAGCAGCGGACAGGCAATTTCCCAGGTCGCGGAAGAACTTCGCGCCACCCATACCGGCGAGCGGATCGTGGCGCGCTTTGAGGATGAAGATGAAGAATAACCGGCTTACACTGCCGCGATAATCTTGATCTCAACCTTATATTCCGGTTTCATCAGCGTGGCCTGTACGGTGCAGCGTACAGGCGCGTGACCCGCCACGACCCACGCATCCCAGGCTTTATTCATCGCCGCGAAATCGTCTTTATTCGCCAGAAAAATCGTCGCATCCAGAATGCGGGATTTGTCGCTGCCCTGTTTTTCCAGTACGGCGTCGATCTGCGCCAGGGTGTTGGCGGTCTGTTCGAAGGCGTCGGCGTCCAGATTGGCAGGGACGCCGGTGTAGTACAGCGTCTGGTTGTGGATCACCACATCAGACCAGCGGGCTTCGGCATCAATGCGCGTAATTGTCATAAACGTATCCTCGTTATCTTTCGTCGTCAGGCGGCAAGACTGCCATAATGTTCCGCCGTCGTCACTATTTGGGGTGGCACCGGAGAGAAGGGGCTGACATAATCCCTGTGCAAAAATACAGTGAGAGAACACCGTGGCAGACGATTTTTCCCCAGAAGGTCAGTTAGCACAGGCTATTCCCGGCTTTAAACCGCGCGAACCCCAACGTCAGATGGCGCATGCCGTCGCGCACGCCATCGACAAGGCGCAGCCGCTGGTCGTGGAGGCCGGCACCGGTACGGGGAAAACGTATGCTTACCTCGCTCCTGCGCTGCGGGCGAAAAAAAAGGTGATCATCTCTACGGGATCAAAAGCGCTCCAGGATCAGCTCTACAGCCGCGATTTACCCACGGTGGCGAAAGCGCTGAAATACAAAGGGCGTCTGGCCTTGCTGAAAGGGCGTTCTAACTACCTGTGTCTGGAGCGTCTTGAACAGCAGGCGCTGGCGGGCGGCGACCTGCCGGTACAAACCCTGAGCGATGTGATCGTCCTGCGCGCCTGGGCCAACCAGACGGAGGAGGGGGACATCAGCACCTGCGCGAGCGTGCCGGAAGACTCCCCGGCCTGGCCGCTGGTGACCAGCACCAATGACAACTGCCTCGGCAGCGACTGCCCGCTGTATAAGGACTGTTTTGTGGTGAAAGCGCGTAAAACCGCGATGGACGCCGACGTGGTGGTGGTGAACCATCACCTGTTTCTTGCGGATATGGTGGTCAAGGACAGTGGTTTCGGCGAGCTGATCCCGGAGGCGGAGGTGATGATCTTCGATGAAGCCCATCAGCTACCGGACATCGCCAGCCAGTATTTTGGTCAGTCGCTCTCCAGCCGTCAGCTTCAGGATCTGGCGAAAGATATTACCATTGCCTATCGCACCGAACTCAAAGATACCCTGCAGTTGCAGAAGTGCGCGGACCGCCTGGCGCAATGCGCACAGGATTTCCGCTTACAGCTTGGCGAGCCGGGCTATCGCGGTAACCTGCGCGAACTGCTCGCAGACAAAAATATCCAGCGCGCGTTGCTGCTGCTCGATGATGCCCTTGAACTCTGTTACGACGTGGCGAAGCTGTCCCTCGGACGTTCAGCGCTGCTGGACGCCGCTTTCGAGCGCGCCACGCTCTACCGTGGGCGGCTGAAGCGGCTGAAAGAGATCAACCAGCCGGGCTATAGCTACTGGTACGAATGTACCTCGCGCCACTTCACCCTGGCGCTCACGCCGCTGACCGTTGCTGATAAATTCAAAGAGGTGATGGCGCAAAAGCCCGGCACCTGGGTCTTTACCTCGGCCACGCTGTCGGTCAATGACGATCTGCACCACTTTACCGAGCGCCTCGGCATTGAGCAGGCGGAATCCCTGCTTCTGCCGAGCCCGTTCGACTATGAGAAACAGGCGCTGCTGTGCGTGCCGCGCAATCTGCCGCTGCCTAACCAGCCGGGCGCGGCGCGCCATCTGGCGGCCATGCTGAAGCCGATGATTGAGGCCAACAACGGGCGCTGCTTTATGCTCTGCACCTCACACGCCATGATGCGCGATCTGGCCGAGCAGTTCCGCGCCACCATGACGCTACCGGTGCTGTTGCAGGGGGAAACCAGCAAAGGCCAGCTGCTCCAGCAGTTTGTCAGCGCCGGTAATGCCCTGCTGGTGGCGACCAGCAGCTTCTGGGAAGGGGTGGACGTGCGCGGCGATACGCTCTCGCTGGTGATTATCGATAAGCTGCCGTTCACATCGCCGGACGATCCGCTCCTGAAAGCGCGCATGGAGGATTGCCGTCTGCGCGGGGGCGATCCGTTCGACGACGTCCAGCTGCCGGACGCGGTCATCACGCTTAAACAGGGGGTAGGGCGACTGATCCGCGACGTCACCGACCGCGGGGTGCTGGTGATCTGCGACAACCGCCTGGTGATGCGTCCCTACGGCGCCACCTTCCTCGCCAGCCTGCCGCCCGCGCCGCGCACGCGGGATATTAAACGCGCGGTCCGCTTCCTGGCGAACCCGACGGCGGAGTAATTCTTCCCGGAGTGTGTTAAGATGCGCGCCATTTTGTGACTGACCATTGCGAGAGCGCGACGACTGATGCGAATTCTGGCTATTGATACCGCGACAGAGGCTTGCTCTGTCGCTCTGTTGAACGACGGTGCTGTTTCTGCTCATTTCGAAGAGTGCCCACGGGAACACACCCAACGCATTCTGCCCCTGGTAAAAGCCATTTTAACCCAGGGCAACACCTCCTTAACCGACCTCGATGCGCTGGCCTTTGGCCGTGGCCCCGGCAGCTTTACGGGCGTACGTATCGGGATCGGCATTGCGCAGGGGCTGGCGCTGGGCGCCGAACTGCCGATGATCGGCGTCTCTACCCTCGCCACGATGGCGCAGGGCGCATGGCGCATGACCGGGGCAACGCGCGTGCTGGCCGCGATTGATGCACGCATGGGCGAAGTTTACTGGGCCGAATACACCCGCGACGAGCAGGGCGTGTGGCACGGCGAAGAGACGGAAGCCGTGCTCAAGCCGGAAGCGGTCACTGAACGACTGCAGCAGCTCTCCGGTGAGTGGGCAACCGTCGGCACCGGCTGGCAGGCGTGGCCTGACATGGCAAACGACACCGGGGTGACGCTGGTGGACGGCAACATGCAGCTGCCGGCTGCGGAAGATATGCTTCCGATTGCCTGCCAGCTGCTCGCAGCAGGAAAAACCGTTGCCGTTGAACACGCGGAGCCGGTTTATTTGCGAAACACCGTCGCGTGGAAGAAACTTCCGGGCCGCGAGTGAATCTCAGTAACAGGAACTGAGAAAAAGGAGTCGCATCATGGCGGTTCAGACTAAAGTAGTACGCCTTATTATGGCAGGCGCGGTTGCCATAGCACTGAGCGGATGCGTTTCCGTTCCTGATGCGATTAAGGGCAGCAGCCCGACGCCACAGCAGGATCTGGTGCGAGTGATGAATGCGCCTGAGCTTTACGTCGGCCAGGAAGCGCGCTTTGGCGGTAAGGTCATCGACGTACAAAACCAGCAGGGGAAAACCCGTCTGGAGATCGCGACCGTTCCGCTGGACAGCGGCGCGCGGCCGGTACTGGGTGAGGCCTCTCGCGGGCGTATCTATGCGGACGTCAGCGGTTTCCTCGATCCGGTCGATTTTCGCGGGCAGCTGGTGACCGTCGTCGGGCCGATTACCGGCGCCGTGCAGGGCAAAATCGGCAGCACGCCGTATAAATTTATGACCATGCAGGTCAACGGGTATAAACGCTGGCGGCTGGCACAGCAGGTGATCATGCCGCCTCAGCCGATGGATCCGTGGATGTGGGGTCCACATCCTTATCGTTACGGCTACCCGGGCTGGGGCTGGTATAACCCGAGCCCTGCACAGGTTCAGACGATCGTTACTGAGTAACTTTCTGTTATTGTTAGAAAAGAGACAGCGGCTCAGCCGCTGTCTCTGTTTTTTTACGGATAAAACGAAAAAAAAGAGTGACGCGCTTCGCAACCTTAAATGTGAACAATTAATAAACTGGTACGCTGAGTTAATATAATGTTAACAAACTGTTTATTATCGGGGTTGTGATGACGACGAACACTCATTTCAGAGGTGATGCATTGAAGAAGGTTTGGCTTAACCGTTATCCCGCAGATGTTCCTGCTGAGATCAATCCTGACCGTTATCAATCCCTGGTGGAATTATTTGAGCACTCGGTAAGGCGCTACGCGGACCAGCCCGCATTCGTGAATATGGGCGAGGTCATGACGTTCCGTAAGCTTGAGGAGCGTAGCCGCGCGTTTGCGGCGTATCTGCAGGAAGGGCTGGGGCTGCAAAAAGGGGACCGCGTCGCGCTGATGATGCCGAACCTGCTGCAATACCCGGTGGCGCTGTTCGGTATCCTGCGAGCCGGGATGATTGTCGTCAACGTCAACCCGCTGTACACCCCGCGCGAGCTGGAGCATCAGCTGAACGACAGCGGCGCGGCCGCGATTGTCATTGTGTCCAACTTCGCCCATACGCTGGAAAAAGTGGTCGACAAAACCCAGGTTAAACACGTCATCCTGACGCGCATGGGGGATCAGCTCTCTACCGCCAAAGGCACGCTGGTTAACTTTGTCGTCAAATACGTCAAGCGCCTGGTACCAAAATACCACCTGCCGGACGCCATCTCCTTCCGCCGCGCGCTGCATGCGGGCTACCGTATGCAGTATGTGAAACCTGAAGTGGTGGCGGAAGATCTTGCGTTTCTGCAATACACGGGCGGGACCACTGGCGTCGCCAAAGGGGCCATGCTTACCCACCGCAATATGCTGGCAAACCTTGAACAGGTGAACGCAACCTACGGGCCGCTGCTGCATCCGGGCAAAGAGGTGGTGATCACCGCGCTTCCGCTGTATCACATCTTTGCGCTGACCATGAACTGCCTGCTGTTTATTGAACTGGGTGGTCAGAACATCCTCATCACCAACCCGCGCGATATCCCGGGCCTGGTGAAAGAGCTGGCGAAATATCCGTTCACCGCCATGACCGGGGTTAATACCCTATTTAACGCGCTGCTTAATAACAAAGAGTTCCAGCAGTTGGATTTCTCCACGCTGCATCTCTCTGCGGGCGGCGGCATGCCGGTTCAGCAGGCGGTCGCCGAGCGCTGGGTGAAGCTCACCGGTCAGTATTTGCTGGAAGGCTATGGGCTGACGGAATGCGCGCCGCTGGTCAGCGTGAACCCACACGATATCGACTATCACAGTGGAAGCATTGGTCTGCCGGTTCCTTCGACAGAGGCCAAACTGGTCGATGATAACGATAACGAAGTCGCGCCGGGCGAGCCGGGTGAGCTTTGCGTCAGAGGTCCGCAGGTGATGCTGGGTTACTGGCAGCGTCCCGATGCGACCGACGAAATTATCAAAGACGGCTGGCTGCACACCGGTGATATTGCGGTAATGGATGACGAGGGCTTCCTGCGCATCGTCGATCGCAAGAAAGACATGATCCTGGTCTCCGGCTTCAACGTCTATCCGAATGAGATCGAAGACGTGGTTATGCAGCACAGCGGCGTGCTCGAAGTGGCGGCGGTCGGTGTCCCTTCCGGCAGCAGCGGTGAAGCGGTGAAGATATTTGTGGTCAAGAAAGATCCTTCACTCACCGAGGAAGCGCTGGTAACGTTTTGCCGTCGTCAGCTAACGGGCTATAAAGTGCCGAAGCTGGTGGAATTCCGCGACGAGCTGCCAAAATCCAACGTCGGGAAGATATTACGACGAGAATTACGTGACGAAGCCCGTGGCAAAGTAGACAATAAGGCCTGAGCTTCACGCTAATCGCCCAGACGCCGGTTAAGCCGGCGTTTTTTATGGGCGCAAACAAAAGAGAACCCGTTTTGAATTACCAGATGATCACGACCAACGACGAGCTGGCTTCGCTGTGCGAAGTGACGCGCGACTTTCCTGCCATTGCCCTGGATACCGAGTTTGTCCGTACCCGGACCTATTATCCGCAGCTGGGTTTGATTCAGATGTACGACGGTAAACACGTGTCGCTGATTGACCCTCTCGGCATTACCGACTGGACGCCGATGCGTGACCTGCTGCTCGATACCGCCGTGACGAAATACCTGCACGCAGGCAGTGAGGATCTGGAAGTCTTTCTGAACACCTTTGGCATCATGCCCCAGCCGCTGATTGATACGCAGATCCTCGCGGCGTTCAGCGGTCGACCGCTCTCATGGGGCTTTGCCGCCATGGTGGAGGAGTATACGGGCCTGACGCTGGATAAAAGCGAATCCCGTACCGACTGGCTGGCGCGCCCCCTTACCGAGCGTCAGCTGGAATACGCGGCGGCAGATGTGTTTTACCTGCTGCCGATCGCCGGGCAGCTGATGAAAGAGGCGGAAGCCTCCGGCTGGCTCGCTGCTGCGCTGGACGAATGCCGTATGACCCAGCAGCGTCGTCAGGAAGTGGTTGACCCGAAAGAGGCCTGGCGCGATATCAGCAACGCCTGGCAGCTGCGTACGCGTCAGCTGGCATGCCTGCAGCTGCTGGCAGACTGGCGCTTGCGTAAATCGCGCGAGCGCGATCTGGCCGTTAACTTTGTGGTTCGCGAAGAGCATCTCTGGGCAGTCGCGCGCTATATGCCGGGCAGCCTGGGCGAGCTGGACAGTATTGGCCTTTCGGGCAGCGAGATCCGCTTCCACGGTAAAACCCTGCTGGCGCTGGTCGCCAAAGCGCAGGAGCTGCCGGAAGATGCGCTGCCGGAACCGCTGCTGAACCTGATGGACATGCCGGGCTATCGCAAAGCGTTTAAGGATATCAAAGCGCTGGTGCAGGCAGTTGCAACGGAAAGCAAGCTGAGTGCGGAACTGCTCGCCTCACGTCGTCAGATTAACCAGCTGCTGAACTGGCACTGGAAGCTGAAGCCGCAGAGTGGCGTGCCGGAGATGATGGCGGGATGGCGCGGGGAATTGATGGCCGATCGCCTGAATACGCTGCTGGAAGGTTATCCGCGATAAAAAAATATGCCGGGCGATATACCCGGCATATTTCCCCGGTGGCGCTGCGCTTACCGGGGCGACGAAAACACAAACCTACGGACGCGACTCTTCCGCTTCCGGGAGCGTAACGTTCAGCTCCAGAATCGAAATATCCCCGTCTTTTTGTTCCAGCTGCACCGTGACCATCTCCGGGTCAATCTGCACATACTTACAGATCACTTCCAGGATGTCCTTGCGCAGCTGCGGCAGGTAGTGAGGCTCGGCGTCGCTACGGCGACGCTCCGCAACGATAATTTGCAGACGTTCTTTTGCGATGTTGGCGGTGTTCTTTTTCCGCGAGAGAAAAAAGTCCAGTAATGCCATAACTTATCCTCCGAACAGGCGTTTGAGGAAACCTTTCTTCTCTTCTTCAATGAAGCGGAAAGGACGTTCTTCTCCCAGCAGACGGTCAACGGTATCGGCGTAAGCTTTACCTGCATCTGCCATTGTATCAAGGATCACTGGCTCGCCCTGGTTAGAGGCGCGTAACACGGACTGATCTTCCGGGATAACGCCCACCAGCTTAATGCGCAGGATCTCCAGCACGTCTTCCATGCTCAGCATGTCACCTTTGTTCACGCGGCCCGGATTGTAGCGGGTGAGCAGCAGGTGTTCTTTAATCGGGTCTTCGCCATTTTCCGCACGACGGGATTTAGAGGCGAGGATGCCCAGAATGCGGTCTGAGTCACGCACGGATGAAACTTCAGGGTTGGTGGTGATGATCGCTTCATCCGCGAAGTAGAGCGCCATCAGGGCACCGGTTTCGATGCCGGCAGGGGAGTCGCAGACAATGAAGTCGAAATCCATTTTTTTCAGATCGTCGAGCACCTTTTCCACGCCTTCACGGGTCAGGGCGTCTTTGTCACGCGTCTGAGAAGCCGGGAGAATGTAGAGGTTCTCGGTGCGCTTGTCTTTGATCATCGCCTGGTTAAGCGTGGCATCGCCCTGAATGACGTTCACGAAGTCATACACGACGCGACGCTCACATCCCATGATGAGGTCGAGGTTACGCAGACCGATATCGAAGTCGATAACGATGGTTTTCTTTCCCTTCTGGGCCAAACCAGTAGCGATGGCCGCGCTGGAGGTGGTCTTGCCAACGCCTCCTTTACCCGAAGTAACAACAATAATGCGTGCCATAGAAATTCCTTGTTAAAAAGGGATCAATTCAACGGTTGAACGGTCAACGCGTCGTCTGCCAGAAGCAGGCGAGCCGCTTTGCCATAAAATTCGGCTGGGATCTTGTCGCTCAGCCAATATTCACCTGCGATGGACACCAGTTCCGCCGTCAGGTGAGTACAAAATATTTGCGCATCTCGATCGCCACTTGCACCGGCGAGCGCACGTCCACGCATCATACCGTATACGTGAATATTGCCATCTGCAATCAGCTCAGCGCCAGCACTGACGTGGCTTGTAACAATCAGATCACAGTTTGGTGCATAAATGCGCTGACCGGAACGAACCGGCACATCAATCATTCGCGTTTTTGTGACGGTAGTAACGTTTTGCACCGCAGGAGGGGGCGTTTGCACGGCAACGGGTGCCGCACGCGAGGCTTTTTCTTTGCCCTCATTCAGAAGAGGCAGCCCCGCACGCTCAATTTCCGCTTTCAGCTCAGTATCTTTGCAGCCGCTGATGCCCACGATACGCAGTCCGGTCGAGGAGACGGCCTGCTGGAGAAGTTTCCAGTTAACCGGAGCCTCAAGACCGCTGACGTTGATAACAACAGGGGCGTGCTTCAGAAAGGCGGGAGCCTGGGCGATTTTGTCTTCTAACGCCTGACGAATAACCTCGGGTTTTGCATCATGCAAATGTACCACTGATAAGGTGAAGCTACTGCCTTTAAGCTCGATGGGCGTGTTTGACATCCTGGCCTTACTCAATTTGCTATTAACCGCAACCACTCGCTGCGATATTCCGAAGAGTATCAGGCATGTTATAGTCAGGAGTATATTGAGGCAAGCAACCACCCATTAATTCAGAGTAAAAACATGTTTTGTGTGATCTACAGAAGTACAAGCCGTGACCAGACCTATCTTTATGTCGAAAAGAAAGACGATTTTTCACGCGTGCCTGAAGAATTAATGAAGAACTTTGGCCGACCACAGCTGGCGATGCTGCTGCCGCTCGATGGTCGTAAGAAACTGATTAACGCCGATCTGGATAAAGTGAAAACGGCCTTATCCGAGCAAGGCTATTATTTACAGCTTCCACCGCCACCCGAGAATTTATTAAAACAGCATCTTGAGGCGAACGGTAAAAAATAGTCTCAACTGTTTTTGGGCACAACACATCAACCGTTTAGGGGTCGACCATGTATCAACATCATAACTGGCAAGGTGCATTACTGGATTATCCCGTCAGCAAAGTGGTCTGCGTGGGCAGCAACTATGCAAAACATATTCAGGAGATGGGCAGCGCCGTGCCGGAAGAGCCGGTTCTGTTTATTAAGCCAGAAACCGCACTGTGCGATATTCGCCAGCCGCTGGTTCTGCCGCAGGGACTGGGCTCGGTGCATCATGAAGTGGAGCTGGCGGTGCTGATCGGCGCGACGCTGCGCCAGGCAACTGAAGAGCATGTAGAGAAGGCGATTGCGGGTTACGGTGTCGCGCTCGACCTGACGCTGCGTGACGTCCAGGGCAAAATGAAGAAAGCGGGGCAGCCGTGGGAAAAAGCCAAGGGTTTTGATAATTCATGCCCGATTTCTGGTTTCGTTCCGGTGAGTGAATTTACCGACGATCCGCAGAACACGCCGCTCAGCCTGAAGGTCAACGGCGAGATCCGCCAGCAGGGAACAACCGCTGACATGATCCATAAGATCGTTCCGCTGATTGCCTACATGAGCCGCTTCTTCACCCTGAAACCTGGCGACGTGATCCTCACCGGCACTCCGGAAGGTGTGGGGCCGCTGCTTGGCGGCGACGAACTGGACGTCAGTTTTAACGGCCTGTCGCTGAAAACCCGCGTGCTGTAAAAGCACCTTGCCGCCTGAAAAGGGCGGCAAAACTTGCATCAACGTGCCAGACTCGTTATAAGGTGCGCTCTATTTTGACGTGTGGACATCCCGATGAACGACATTCCTTTCTGGCAAAGCAAAACTCTCGACGACATGACCGACGCGGAGTGGGAATCGTTGTGTGACGGCTGCGGGCAGTGCTGCCTGCATAAGCTGATGGATGAAGATTCGGACGAGATCTATTTCACCAACGTAGCCTGCAAGCAGTTAAACATCAAAACCTGCCAGTGCCGCAACTATGAGCGCCGTTTCGAATATGAGCCGGACTGCATCAAGTTAACCCGTGAAAATCTGCCGACCTTTGAGTGGCTGCCGCATACCTGCGCGTATCGCCTGCTGGCGGAAGGGAAAGATCTGCCGACATGGCATCCGCTGTTGACGGGGTCGAAAGCGGCGATGCACGGTGAACGTATTTCCGTGCGCCACATTGCGGTGAAAGAGTCCGAGGTGCGCGACTGGGAAGACCACATTATGAATCACCCTAATCGGTGATAATAAAAAACCCGCCGAGGCGGGTTTTTTATTGTGCGCAATTTTGTCGGGTGGCGCTGCGCTTATCCGACCAACAAAACTGACGTTGCCGTTTTGCTTTTACCTTCCAAAAAGATCGCGTTTCTTTGGTTTGAACGGCTGGGCAATCAGCACCAGCAGCGCCACCACAAAGTAGGCGACAAAAATGCCCACCAGCCACTGCGGCATCTCCAGCGTCAGGAACTCCCACTGGCGTACAGAGCAGTCACCGGAGGCCACAAACACCTGCGGCAGCCATTTATCCAGCGGCAGCCAGCTCGGGAAGCGGGCGGCAAAATCGCAGGTCATAAACGGCGACGGGTGAAGCTGCATCTGGGTGTGCTCCCAGGCAAGCGCAATCCCTTTCCCGGCGCTGTACAGCCAGATGGCAATTGCCGCATAGCGTAACGGTGATTTGGGTGCAATCGCACCTACCAGACCCGCGCCCATAATGCCGAACAGCGCACAACGCTCATAAATACACAGTACGCAAGGTTTCAGCCCCATCACATGCTGAAACCACAGCGCGACCATTTCCAGCGCAAAGGCGGTCAGGGCCATCAACAACCACGCTCCGCGACCGCGTGAGCACTGGTTCAAAAATCGCAACATAATCATTTCCCTGGAACATGCTTAGACAGCGCAGTGTAAACGAATTTTAATGCGCCGCAAGTATACCTGCTTGCAATAACCATTGCGTACAGGGAACGAGAGTAATTTTGATGCACAGCAAACCAACCAGGGTAAGCACCAGCGTATACGGCAGCGCCATCCAGACCATTCTTCCATAAGAAAGTCGTATGAGTGGTGCCAGCGCCGAGGTCAGCAGGAAGAGGAATGCCGCCTGACCGTTCGGGGTTGCCACGGAGGGGAGGTTGGTTCCGGTGTTGATCGCCACCGCCAGCAGCTCGAACTGTTCACTGCTGACAATCCCTTGCTCCATCGCGGCTTTGGCCTCATTGATGTATACCGTCCCGACAAAGACGTTATCGGATATAGAGGACAACAGACCGTTAAACAAATAGAACAGCGTTAGCTGCGAATCTGGCGTAGCCTGAAGCACAAACGCGATGATCGGCGCGAACAGATGTTGGTCAATAATCACCGCCACGACCGCGAAAAACACCGCCAGCAGGGCGGTAAACGGCAGCGCTTCGGTAAAGGCTTTTCCGATAGCATGTTCGTCCGTAACGCCGCCCAGGCTGGTTGCAAGGATAATTACCGACAGGCCAATCAGCCCCACCTCGGCAAGGTGGAAGGCCAGCGCCGCGATAAGCCACACGCCGATGAAACCCTGTGCAATCAGACGCAGCGTCTCCTGGCGCGTGCGTTGTTTGCGGCTCTGCTCGTCAAACTTATGCAGCTCCTGGCGGACCTGATCGGGCAACTTAGCGCCATACCCAAAGAGGTTGAATTTTTCGACCAGCACACAGGTTGCTAACCCGCAGACCAGCACGGGCACGCTGACGGGCGCCATGCGCAGGAAAAATTCGCCAAAATGCCATTCAGCCGCTTTGGCGATAATCAGGTTTTGCGGCTCCCCGACCATGGTCATCACGCCGCCCAGCGCCGTCCCCACGCCCGCATGCATCATCAGGCTGCGCAGAAACGCGCGGAACTGTTCCAGCACATCGCGGTTGTGCGCCTCAACGTGGCTGTCGTCCTGCAAGTTATCGCCAGGACGAGACGAGGCCACCCGGTGGTAAATCCCGTAAAAGCCGACGGCGACGCTGATCACCACCGCAACGACCGTCAGCGCATCCAGGAAGGCAGAGAGGAAGGCCGCGGCGAGGCAAAACGCCAGCGAGAGCAGCGTTTTCGACGGAATGCTCAGCAGCAAACGGGTGAAGATAAACAGCAGAAGCTGCTTCATAAAGTAGATCCCCGCCACCATGAAGATCAGCAGCAGCAGGACTTCAAGATTCGACGCAATCTCGTTTTTAACATGCTCCGCGCTGGTCATTCCAATGACCACGGCTTCCAGCGCCAGCAGCCCGCCGGGCAACAGCGGATAGCACTTCAGCGCCATCGCCAGGGTAAAGATAAACTCGGCGACCAACATCCACCCGGCAACGAAGGGATCCAGCAAAAAGATAACGGGATTAACGACCAGGAATACCAGTAAAGTAAGTTTGTACCAGTCAGGTGACTGACCTAAAAAGTTGCGCCACAGCGCGCGCCCAAATGAAATTTCCACGACAGACGTCCTTTACCCGTCAAATAAGACAAGACATCAGTATACGCAAAAATGGCGGCAGAGCGGGGGATTAAGCCATTTGTAAATTTCATAAAAATGAAACGGCGATCCCTCTTTTCTGTCTCTGCTGCGCTATCTGCCTCTGCGCGCCTCTGGTATGATGAGTGCAATTTGCTAAAGCTGTGTAATGGAAATCTCACTATGGTCATTAAGGCGCAGAGCCCGGCGGGTTTCGCGGAAGAGTACATCATTGAAAGCATCTGGAATAATCGTTTCCCTGCGGGGTCCATTCTTCCGGCTGAACGCGAACTCTCTGAACTGATTGGCGTCACTCGCACCACGCTGCGTGAAGTGCTTCAGCGGCTGGCGCGCGATGGCTGGTTGACGATCCAGCACGGTAAGCCTACGAAAGTGAACAACTTCTGGGAAACGTCCGGGCTGAACATTCTTGAAACGCTGGCGCGTCTCGACCATGAAAGCGTGCCGCAGCTCATTGATAATCTGCTCTCCGTTCGCACCAACATCGCGACGATCTTTATTCGTACCGCTTTCCGTCAGCATCCGGAAGACGCCCTTGCGGTGCTGGCCACAGCAAACGAGGTGGAAGATCACGCCGATGCTTTTGCCACCCTCGATTACAACGTGTTTCGCGGCCTGGCGTTTGCCTCCGGCAACCCGGTGTACGGCCTGATTCTCAACGGTATGAAAGGGCTTTATACCCGCATTGGCCGCCACTACTTTGCCAATCCGGAAGCGCGTAGCCTGGCGCTGGGCTTCTATCATAAGCTGAGCAAGCTCTGTACCGAAGGCCTGCACGATCAGGTTTATGAGACGGTGCGCCGCTACGGTCACGATTCCGGTGAAATCTGGCACCGTATGCAGAAAACGCTGCCGGGTGATTTAGCGATTCAGACCCGCTAAAAGAAAAACCTCTCATACGAGAGGTTTTTTTCGCCCGGTGGCGCTACAGCGTATTCAACCGCGCCGGGCAACGTTCCAGCAGCTCGACGCTCCCGTCTTCATTCTGCTGCTCCAGCTGCACGTCAAAACCCCACAGGCGATGCACGTGCTTCAGCACCTCTTTACGCCCTTTATCCAGCGGCGCGCGATTGTGCGGGATATAGCGCAGCGTCAGGGAGCGGTCGCCGCGCAAATCGACGTTCCACACCTGAATATTCGGCTCAAGGTTGCTCAGGTTGTACTGGGAAGAGAGGCGAGAGCGGATCTCACGGTATCCCTCTTCGTTATGGATAGCGGAAATCTCCAGATAGTTGTTGCGGTCATCGTCCAGCACGGTGAAGAAGCGGAAATCACGCATGATCTTCGGCGACATAAACTGGCTGATGAAGCTCTCATCCTTAAAGTCGCGCATCGCAAAGTGCAGCGTTTCCAGCCAGTCAGAACCGGCGATATCCGGGAACCAGTACTTGTCTTCTTCCGTCGGCGACTGGCAGATGCGCTTAATATCCTGGAACATGGCGAAGCCAAGCGCATACGGGTTAATCCCGCTGTACCACGGGCTGTTGTAGGGCGGCTGGAACACCACGTTGGTATGGCTGTGGAGGAATTCCATCATGAACCGCTCGGTCACTTTTCCCTCGTCGTACAGATGGTTAAGAATGGTGTAGTGCCAGAAGGTCGCCCAGCCTTCGTTCATGACCTGCGTCTGCTTTTGCGGGTAAAAATACTGGCTCACCTTGCGCACGATGCGCAGGATCTCACGCTGCCATGGCTCCAGCAGCGGGGCGTTCTTCTCCATAAAATAGAGCAGGTTTTCCTGCGGCTCGGACGGGTAACGACGCGCTTCGGCGATCGTTTTTTCCTCCTCACGCTTCGGCAGGGTTCGCCACAGCATGTTCACCTGGCTTTGCAGGTACTCTTCGCGGCTTTTCTGCCGGGCTTTCTCCTCCTGCAGGGAGATTTTCTGCGGGCGTTTATAGCGGTCCACGCCGTAATTCATCAGCGCGTGGCAGGAGTCGAGCAGTTTTTCAACTTCGTCCACGCCGTAGCGCTCTTCGCAGTCGGTAATGTATTTGCGGGCGAAGATCAGGTAATCGACGATGGAGCTGGCGTCCGTCCAGCTGCGGAACAGATAGTTATTTTTGAAGAACGAGTTATGTCCATAGCAGGCGTGCGCCATCACCAGCGCCTGCATGGTAATGGTGTTCTCTTCCATCAGATAGGCAATACACGGGTTAGAGTTAATGACGATTTCATACGCCAGTCCCTGCTGCCCGTGCTTATACAGCCGCTCTGTCTCAATGAATTTTTTGCCAAACGACCAGTGCGGATAGTTAATTGGCATCCCGACGCTGGAGTAAGCGTCCATCATCTGTTCCGAGGTGATGACTTCAATCTGATGGGGATAGGTATCCAGACGATAGAGTTTGGCCACCCGGTCGATCTCCGCCAGGTAGACATCCAGCAACTCGAAGGTCCAGTCGGGTCCATCGCTCAGACGGGTGCTGTCCCTGGACATGGAATCTAGTGTAGCCATTAGCGCGCCCTCGTTGTTGGTCGCTCTCTCTGACTGGAGAGCCTCCTTTCAAGCATAGATCACCCCATTCAAATACGCGGGGAGCAGAAATTTTTTCTTTGCGATTTCGCGTTTTCGATACGGCAAATAAAGCGGTGCTCACAGAATTTTCTACTGGTTAAAAAAAACGCGCAGCAGGAGATCCCAAATAAGCGCCATCCCCTGATACAGCGGGATATGTGAGTTGAGTCACCATAAAAAAGTCATATGTTGAATAATATTTTCAACTAGGTTATCAATCTGTAATTAGATGATTGTTCTTTTGCTCATAATGGAGTGGCTATGCGTGTTGTGATACTGGGAAGTGGTGTCGTTGGCGTAACCAGCGCCTGGTATTTAAGTCAGGCGGGACATGAGGTTACCGTTATCGATCGCGAATCCGGTCCGGCGCTGGAAACCAGTGCGGCGAATGCGGGGCAAATCTCTCCGGGCTACGCTGCGCCGTGGGCGGCCCCGGGCGTTCCGCTGAAGGCGATCAAATGGATGTTTCAGCGACATGCGCCGTTGGCGATCAGCCTTGACGGCACGCAGTTCCAGCTTAAATGGATGTGGCAGATGCTGCGCAACTGCGACACCCGCCACTATATGGAAAACAAGGGGCGTATGGTGCGGCTGGCGGAATACAGCCGCGACTGCCTGAAGGCGCTGCGTGCCTCAACGGGCATTGAATATGAAGGGCGTCAGGGCGGCACACTTCAGCTGTTCCGTACCGCGCAACAGTACGAAAACGCGACCCGCGATATCGCCGTGCTTGAAGATGCGGGCGTACCGTATCAGCTGCTGGAAGCCAGCCAGCTGGCGCAGGTGGAGCCAGCGCTTGCCGAGGTCGCGCACAAGCTGACGGGCGGTCTGCGTTTACCGAACGATGAAACCGGCGACTGCCAGCTATTCACCCAGCGTCTGGCGCGCATGTGTGAGCAGGCCGGGGTGAAATTCCGCTTCAATACTTCTGTCGACAAACTGCTGTCGGAAGGGGAGAAGATTTACGGCGTGAAGTGTGGGGAAGAGGTAATTAAAGCCGATGCCTACGTGATGGCGTTTGGCTCCTACTCAACCGCGATGCTGAAAGGGATCCTGGATATCCCGGTCTATCCGCTGAAAGGCTACTCCCTGACCATCCCGGTGAAAGAGGACAACGGCGCACCGGTCTCGACCATTCTTGATGAAACCTACAAAATCGCCATCACCCGCTTCGATAACCGGATCCGCGTCGGGGGCATGGCGGAAATCGTGGGCTTCAATACCGAGCTGCTCAAACCGCGTCGTGAAACGCTGGAGATGGTCGTGGGCGATCTCTTCCCGCGCGGCGGCTTCATTGAGCAGGCGACGTTCTGGACCGGCCTGCGCCCAATGACCCCGGACGGCACGCCGATTGTGGGCCGTACACCATACAAAAATCTGTGGACTAACACCGGCCACGGCACGCTTGGCTGGACCATGGCCTGCGGTTCGGGCCAGCTGCTGAGCGACCTGATCTCCGGAAGGACGCCGGCAATTCCGTTTGACGATTTGAGCGCCGCACGCTATCAATCAGGGTTTACCCCATCGCGTCCACAACACCTGCACGGCGCGCATAATTAAGGAGTCGTCATGTCCCGTCCCATTCTGGCCCAGCTGGATTTGCAGGCGCTGAAGGATAACCTGCAAATTGTTCGCCGTGCTGCGCCGGGTTCTCGTGTCTGGTCGGTGGTGAAAGCCAACGCCTACGGTCATGGTATCGACCGTATCTGGAGTGCGCTCGGCGGCACCGATGGTTTTGCCTTGCTGAATCTGGAAGAGGCCATCCTGCTGCGCGAGCGCGGCTGGAAAGGACCGATCCTGCTGCTGGAAGGATTCTTTCATGCGCAGGATCTGCCTCTGCTGGATAAGTACCGCCTGACGACCAGCGTTCACAGTAACTGGCAGATCAAGGCCATCCAGGACGCGAAGCTGCATGCCCCGCTGGATATCTATCTCAAAGTGAACAGCGGGATGAACCGTCTGGGCTTCCAGCCTGAACGGGTGCATACGGTCTGGCAGCAGCTTCGTGCGCTGAAAAACGTCGGTGAGATGACGCTGATGGCGCACTTCGCCGATGCGGAAAAGCCGGACGGCATTGCCGATGCCATGGTCCGCATTGAGCAGGCGGCAGAAGGTCTGGACTGTCCGCGCTCGCTGTCGAACTCAGCGGCAACGCTCTGGCATCCCGAGGCGCACTACAACTGGGTGCGTCCAGGGATCGTTTTGTACGGCGCGTCACCCTCAGGTCAGTGGCAGGATATTGCCAACAGCGGCCTGAAGCCGGTGATGACGTTACGAAGCGAGATTATCGGCGTGCAAACCCTGAAAGCGGGCGATACGGTGGGCTATGGCAGCCGTTATCGGGCAGCGGGCGAGCAGCGCATCGGTATCGTGGCGGGGGGCTATGCAGATGGTTATCCGCGCATCGCCCCGAGCGGCACGCCGGTGTGGGTCGATGGCGTGCGCACGGGCACGGTAGGCACCGTCTCAATGGACATGCTGGCCATTGATTTGACGCCGTGTCCCCAGGCGGGCATCGGATCGCCGGTTGAGCTGTGGGGCAACGAGGTTAAAATTGATGATGTGGCCGCTGCGGCGGGCACCGTCGGGTATGAGCTGATGTGCGCGCTGGCGCCAAGAGTGCCTGTTGTGACGGTGTAACTTGTGTGTGCCGGGTGGCGGCTTCGCCTTACCCGGCCTACAAAACCCCGAACGTAGGCCGGGTAAGGCGAAGCCGCCACCCGGCAAAAAAGCAGCTACTCCGCCTCCTCCTCCATCGGCCTTACGCCGACTTTGCGCACCGCGTTATCTTCTTTCTCCGCTACCGTCCAGATCATCCCGGCAAACTCCACCTGGTCACCGACGACCGGCGCAGCCCCTAATAATTGCTGAATAATTTCACCCAGTGTTTGCTGGTTATCGCGATTCTCCAGTCCACCTTCCAGGCCATAAATCAGCGCCACATCCGCAAAGCGGGCGCTGGCTTCGAGGATAAAATCGCCGAAGAAACGCTGATCCAGCGCCACCGGGGGCGACTGGCTGAACAGCTTGCCGAGGGCAGGCAGGTCGCGCTCGCGGCCAATCACGCAGAGGATATCGTTCTCACGCAGCCGCGTGCTGCCGGTCGGGTGAAGCAGGGCGTTATCCCGGAACAGGGCGGCAATGCGCGTTTCAGCGGGCATATGCAGATCGCGCAGGGACGCGCCCACGCACCACTTATCGGCGCTTAGCTGGTAGACAAACTGTTCCCAGGGATTCTCAGGGTGAATATCCAGCCCCACGCGGGAGACCGGCCAGCCAATGGGCGGTACCACCACTTTGGCTTTTTTCGCCGCCCAGCCCAGCGACGTCCCCTGGAGCAGCAGCGACACCAGCACCACGAAGAAGGCGACGTTGAAGAACAGACGGGCGTTGTCCAGCCCGGCCATCATCGGGAACACTGCCAGAATAATTGGCACCGCGCCGCGCAGCCCCACCCAACTGATAAATATCCGCTCACGCAGGTTAAACCCGCGGAACGGCAGCAGCCCGGCAAACACCGACAGCGGACGGGCGAAGAAGATCATCCAGGCCGACAAAAGCAGCGCCGGTACGGCGATAGGCAGCAGGTCCGACGGCGTCACCAGCAGGCCCAGCACCAGGAACATGGCGATCTGCGCCAGCCAGGCCAGACCGTCGAAGTTCTGCAAGATGGCGTGACGGTTGCGAATCGGTCGGTTGCCCAACAGGAAACCGCAAAGGTAAACCGCCAGAATACCGCTGCCGTCCAGCGCGGTGGTGACGGCAAAGATCAGGATCCCACCGCTCAGGGCCAGCAGCGGGTAAAGGCCGGAAGGCAGCGTAATACGGTTAATCGTATGCTGTAACAGGTAACCGCCGCCGAGACCAATGATAATCCCGAGGCCAAACTGCTGGAGGATGTGCCAGGCGAACATCCAGCTCAGGCCGGTTTCGTGCTGCTGGATCATCTCAATCAGGGTAATGGTCAGGAACACCGCCATCGGATCGTTACTGCCGGATTCAATCTCAAGCGTGGAGCCCACGCGTTCGTTCAGCCCCTTGCCGCCGAGCAGCGAGAAAACCGCCGCCGCATCGGTAGAGCCGACAATCGCGCCAATCAGCAGGCCTTCCATTATATCGAGGTTAAACAGCCAGGCCGCCATCATGCCGGTCAGGCCGGAGGTGATCAGCACGCCGACGGTCGCCAGAGACAGCGCCGGGCCTAAGGCAACGCGAAACGAACTTGCCTGGGTGCGCATTCCGCCGTCCAGCAGAATCACCGCCAGCGCGAGGTTACTCACCATATAGGCGAAAGGGTAATTATCGAAGGGGATACCGCCGATACCGTCGATCCCGGCAAGCATGCCGATAGCCAGGAAAATGACAAGAATAGGTATGCCAAGACGCGATGAAAATGAACTTAATAAAATGCTAAAGGTTACCAGGATGGAACCCAGAATGAAAAGACTGATTATCGCTGTGGCACCCAATGTCGTCTTACTCCCACCTCAATGTGAACGCTGTTATTAAAACCCTAACATAATAACAACGTTAACTGCGTTTTATTGAGGGGGAATAACGGCTTTTTTATGCCTTTAAGACCGGATGACCGCTGATTGTTAACCGACTGCCTGAATTATCGTGTACAAGGTGCGCCTGGGCACCCAGCGGCAGGGTAACGGTTTGCTGCTCATGGCCGAAATCCAGACCGGGGATCACCGGGATATCCAGCCGGGAACGAATGAAATCAATCATCGTCTCCAGGGAATAGCCCGCATCGTAATCGTTAGGGGCTGAACCACTAAAACTGCCCAGCACAATGGCCGACTGCCGATCCAGGATCCCGGCGTGATACAGCTGCAACAGCATACGTTCGACGCGGAACGGGTGTTCGTTGATATCTTCCAGCACCAGTATGCCGTCCGTGATCTGCGGCAGCCACGGCGTTCCAATCAGCGACACCAGCATCGCGAGGTTGCCGCCCCACAGCTGTCCTTCACATTCCCAGTGCGGTCCATTGCCTTGCCACTCGACGGTGAGCGTCGGGTTTTGCAGGGCGCGCCAGAAATGGTCCTGCGTAAATGCATCCAGCTCCGGCGCACCAAAGTTGCCGGCCAGCATCGGGCCGCTAAAGGTAATGACGTTATGCAACGCCAGCAGGCCGAGCTGGATCGCCGTGAAATCGCTGTGTCCGCAGATTAACAGCGGATCCTGCTGCTGGCGCGCGGCCAGCCCGGCCCAGTCGATGCTCTCCAGCAATCGGCTTGCGCCATAGCCGCCGCGCACGGCCAGCACAATGGTGTTTTCACCTTCCAGCGTCGCCAGGCTGTTGATATCGCTCAGTCTCTGCGCCTCCGTACCGGCAAAACGCTGCATGCGGCGGGGGATAATTGTCTGATTTTCTACCTGATGGCCCATTTCCAGCAGGCGCTGAACGCCCCGCTGTGCCGCCTCCTGGTTGATGCAGTAGCCTGACGGTGCGATGAGATGAAACTGAGGCATGGCAATTCCTTGCTGAATGAGAATCTAATTGTCTATATCATGCCGCTTATACGCTGCCTGCTTCAAGAGGCGGCGCACCGCGATGACCGGCTATAAGGATAGATGACGTGAAATTGAGATGGTTTGCTTTTTTGATTGTGCTGCTCGCTGGCTGTAGTTCAAAACATGATTATCAAAATCCCCCCTGGAACCCTGAAGTGCCGGTAAAGCGGGCCATGCAGTGGATGCCGATCAGCGAACAAGCCGGGAAGGCCTGGGGCGTGAGCCCGCGTCTGATCACGGCGATCATTGCCGTGGAGTCCGGTGGCAACCCGACGCTGGTGAGTAAATCGAATGCGGTGGGGCTGATGCAGTTAAAAGCCTCGACGGCGGGAAGAGAGGTCTATCGCTACATGGGCTGGAAGGGACAGCCATCCACCAGCGAGCTGAAAAACCCGGAACGTAATATCTCTATGGGAACCGCTTACCTGAGCATTCTCGAGCATGGCATTCTGAAGGGGATTGACGATCCGGAAGTGATGCAATATGCGCTGGTGGTGTCGTACGTTAACGGAGCCGGCGCGCTGCTCCGAACCTTCTCATCCGATCGCAAAGAGGCGATAGAAGAGATTAACGATATGGATAAAGATGAATTCTTCGAGCACGTTGTGAAGAATCATCCGTCAGCACAGGCTCCACGTTATATCTGGAAAGTACAGAAAGCGATGGACGCCATGTAACGCCTTTGTCGGGCGGCAGCATGCTGCCCGACGCCTTTCAGCGCACTTTGTTCGCGCGTTCCCGCGCTTCACGCTCCAGTGAGAAGATGATGCGCTGTAGTTCGCGTTCGGCGCCTGGCCCGACATTCAGAAAGCGAAAGCTCAGTCGCGGCGTGGTAATGGTTTCGTTTTTGCTGTCCACCACCTTACGCTCGCTGATGGCAATCAGCTGGGCGTCAAACCAGAAGCGTCCCCATCCGCCCATATCCAGCTCAATCTGACTAAAACGCATGCCTTCCACCAGTCCTTCCGGCTTCGGCGTATCCATTAACGCGCCCATCCCGCCCAGTGACAGGTCGAAGAGACGAAAGCGGATCTCTTTTTTGTCCGGCATTTTTGCCTTACAGAAATAGGCCGGGTGAAGCGGGGCGCTGATGCGAAAAAACTCGCGGCGTTGCACGAACCAGAGGTTAGCGGGCAGGGGAGCGATAAACGCAGGCAAACCCTGATACGCGATCGTGGTCAGGCGGGGCAGTATAAACTCGACTTTAGCCCCCTGCGTTTCGGCCATCACCGAGAGGTTTTCTGCCTGGAGCGCGGCACGGTTTTCCTCGCTCTGGCTACCCAGATCCACGATCAGGTGTTCTGCCGTCACGTCCAGGATTTTGCTGATAAACTGGCTGGTTGACCAGTTGATGCGCAGCGGCACCTCGCCCTTTTTCAGGTCGCGTAACACCCCTAATACAGCCAGCGGATTTTGTTTCAGGAACTGCTCACTGTAGCTACTCACGCCAGATGGCTCCTCGATAGATGACAGACTGTCTCTGGGTTATCGGCACGCTGGCATGAAACTTAATACAAACGATCTGTTTTTCTCCCCCGATATTGATTTGCTAATGGAAATGATAATAATTGGCGTTCCCAATGGCATCTAATAACAAGACGACACTATGAGCACCTCACGTTTTGCGTTATGCGCGTTGGCAGGCGCCGTCACGCTGGCATTGCAAACACGGGCTTTTGCAGAAGAACCCACCATCGTGGTGACCGGTACAGAGCAGGGCAGCGCGCTCCCTGCCTGGACCAACAGCGCCACGAAATCAGCCGTCGCGGAAAGTAAAACGCCCCAGGTGATCAACACCATCGCCGCTAAAGAGATTGAGCAGCGGCACGCCAGTTCGGTAAACGAGATCCTGCGCTATGCGCCGGGCGTTTCCACGGAGGTGCGCGGGAGCACCTCTTACATGAGCGAGTACAAAATCCGCGGGTTCAACGTCGAGCAGGAGTTCTACAACGGCCTGCAACTTCCCTATAACGTCACCGGGAACACTAAAGCGCGAATCGATCCGCTGCTGATTGAGAGCGTCGATATCCTGAAGGGGCCGTCATCCGTGCTGTATGGCGGTGGCTCCCCGGGCGGGCTGGTCAATATTCAGAGTAAAAAGCCGCAGAAAGAGGCGAAAACAGAACTGGGCTTTAACACCGGAAACCGCAATCTGAAAGAGGGGTACCTGGATTCCACGGGGCAGATTGCGACCAGCGACTGGAACTATCGCCTGCTGGGTAAAGCGACAGAGAGTGACGAACAGGCGCACACCACGCGCTATGAAAACTATCTGGTGGCCCCCTCCGTGACCTGGCAGCCGGATGACAAAACGCGCCTGACCATTGACGCGCTGGCGCAAAATACGCCGAGCCTGACGCCGTCTGATCCGATGCCGCTTAGCTATCTGCGGTCTAAATACGCCGATCGTCGTGACTATGCCGGGGATGAGTGGAGCGGCTTTAAGCAGCGTCAGTGGATGCTGGGCTACAGCTTTGAACATGAGTTTGACAGTGGCTGGGGCTTTAGCCAGAAAGCGCGCTACTTTGACGTGGACACCCACCAGCGCAGCGCCTATTCAACCGGGACGGGCAGCGAGGTCTACCAGCTTAACCGCTTCGCCTATACCACGGATGAAGATTTACAGAGCTTCAACATTGATAACCAGGTCACCCGAACCGTCGCGCTGGGGGACTGGAAACATCATCTGCTGGCGGGCTTTGACTACCAGAAGCTGAACTCTCACTTCCACTATCGTTACGCCTCGTCCACACCGGGTATCGATATGCGTAATCCGGATCACTCGCAGATCGATAACGATGCGCTGGGGCTTGAAACCGCGCAGAAAAACCGTCTCAGCTATCAGCAGAATGGCTATTACCTCCAGGATCAGATTGCGTTTGGCGGGCTGAACGTGCTGGCCAGCCTGCGCTATGACGACTACCGTTCTGTCACCACCAACTATCTGCAAAACGGTGACAAAGCCTGGGTATCGCAGGATCGCCTCACCAAGCGACTGGGCGCGCTTTATGCCTTCGACAATGGTCTCTCGCCGTTTATCAGCTATTCGGAAGGGTTCGCCCCGGTATCGCCGCAGGGCACGCTGACCGCGAAAGACGTTAAGCCCACCACCAGCAAGCAGGTGGAGGGTGGGGTGAAATACCTGCTGGCGGAATACGCAACCACCTTCACCGCCTCGGTGTTTAACATTCGTCAGAAAAATGTGGTGACCAGCGATCCGGGCTTCCTCAACTATCGCCAGACCGGGGAAGTGGAATCGAAAGGTGCGGAGCTTTCCGCTATGAGTCGTCCAACGGATAACCTGACGCTGATTGCCAACTATGCCTACACCCACGCCATCAATACCGAAGATGACAAGTACCAGGGCAAACGACCGACGCAGGTCCCTGAGAACGCCTTTAATCTGTGGGGGGATTACACCTTTGACAGCACGCCGCTGAGAGGGTTAACGCTGGGGGCAGGGGCACGCTACACCGGGCCGATGGAGATCTCGCCAGCCAACGACGCAGGCAAGCTGGGCGGTACGACGCAATACGATCTGGCGGCGTCTTACCGCATGGGCGAGCTGGCGCCATCGCTGGAGGGGCTGACGTTGAAAGCGAGCGCGCAGAACGTCACCAACAAAGAGACGCTCACCTGCTATGACGCGACCAACTGCTGGATAGGCCGTGACCGCACGTTCCAGGTCGGGGCGAGTTACAGCTTCTGAAAAAAGCCCGGTGGCGCTTCGCTACCGGGCCAATCTATTGCACGGAACCGTCCCCTCGCCCCACCGGGGAGAGGGTCAGGGTGAGGGGCGCTACTGCGCCGCCTGTTTCGCAGGTGCAACATCATCGTTTGCCGCAGGCTGATTCTCCGGTACGCTGTCGCACGGCTTCTCTTTCGGGCAGACCATGTCCAGCATCCTGAGCGTCACGCCGTTACTCCAGCCGAAACCGTCCTGCAACGGATACTCACCGCCGCCACCGCCGGTACCGGTCGAAGAGACATCGTACTTCTCAACCAGTTTCTTCTCGCGATCGTAGGTATGCTGAACGTTTTTCAGGAAACGCCAGGTTACGTCCATCGCCACTTTCTGCTGACCATAGTTCTGCAACCCTTCCACCGCTACCCACTGCAACGGCGCCCAGCCGTTCGGCGCATCCCACTGCTGCCCGCTGTTGATGGTGGTGGTAGAAATACCGCCCGGTTTCAGCAGGCGTGACGACGCGGCTGCGGCCACTTTATCGGCGCGATCCTGTGATGCGGCCTTCACATACAGCGGGAAGAGGGCTGCGGCCGTCAGCTGATTACGCACCTTCCCGGTTTTCAGATCGTAATCCGCATACCAGCCCTCTTTATCGTTCCACAGGTGGCTTTCCATGGCTTTCTGACGTGCGGAGGCCAGCGCGTCATATTTACTTGCACTGGCGTTATCGCCGTCTTCCTGACTGGCGCGGGCCAGCAGTTTTTCCATCTTAAACATCAGCGCATTCAGATCCACCGGCACGATGCTGGTGGTGCGGATGGTACCCAGCTTCTGTGGATCGTCCATCCAGCGGGAGCTGAAATCCCAGCCCGAGGCCGCGGCAGAGCGCAGATCGCGGTAAATCTCGGTGGCCGGACGGTTAGGGTTATTTTTGGCGGTGGTCACGTCATCCAGCCACGACTCAGGGCGCGGCGTGTCCCGATCGTCCCAGTAGCGGTTGAGGATCGAGCCGTCAGCCAGTTTCACCACGCGTTTGTTCGCCTGACCAGCCTGGAGCCCATCAGCCCCCTCCATCCAGTAAGCGTACTCTTTCTCCATCTGCGGACGGTATTTCTTCAACGCGTCGCTGTCATGCGTGGCCAGCAATTCCACCATCAGCGAGAAGAAAGGCGGCTGAGAGCGGCTCAGGTAGTAGCTGCGGTTACCGTTAGGGATATGGCCCCAGGTATCAAGCTCGTAAGCGAAGTTGTCCACCATGTCGCCGATCTTATCCCAGTGGCCGCTCTCGGCCAGCCCCAGCATGGTGAAATAGCTGTCCCAGTAATAGACTTCGCGGAAGCGTCCTCCCGGCACGACATAGGGCTTTGGCAGGGGCAGGAGGGAGTCCCATTTGTTCGCTTTGTCAGTGGTGCGGGTCAGTACAGGCCACAGATCGTCTATGTGTTCGCGCAGGCTCTGGCCTTCAGGGGGAACGTATTTCTCACCTTCCTTCGGCAGGATAAAGTTCATCTCTACGAAGTGGCGCAGGTCAAAACCGGACTGGGTATGCTGCATCCGGTAATCCGCCAGGATGGTTAGCGGGTCGCTTTTGGGAACGGCATCCGCGAAGGTTTTCTGATCCGGGAACAGTTTGGCGCTCTGTACTTCATTAAAGAGGGGGCCAAGGAGAATATCAGGTGAGCTTTGCTGGCTCGTTGGCTGGTCTTCAGCATAACCAAATGCGGTAACACCGAGTAGGGCGCCTGCCAACGTAAGGTGTAACAAGCCAGGGCGTAGCATTCGAGTTTTTATCATCGGTTCATCTCCATTCGTCGCTGGGCAGCGTCACCGCTGTCGTCAATCACCTGAAAACCTTAGACGAATATTGCCCGCTTCGCGTGTTAGATATCCCATTTTGCGCATTACCAGACAATTTACCGCCGCGCCCGGACGTGAGAAGCGCGCCGAAAACTATTTACTCGGGGAATGTTTTTTGGGGAATGATTTTAATTAAATATCCTGTCAGGGCACACTATGAATATTGACCAGGCTTATGGGTTGCAACCTTTTTTAATTCTGTGAACGGGGTTGTGTTTCTTTATTACATTCAGCGAATAACTTTCCGTGAAGGTCACACAAAGTAAAAAACATAACCGACATAACAAAAAACATAATAGCCTGCCGAAAAACATTTAGACGAAATAGAGTGGCCCATCACTTCGGGTATTCACTTTTATTTCAGGATGGATTCTATGCAATTAAAAAAAATGGTTGTCCTCGTGGGGGCACTCTGTTCTGGCTCTCTTTTTGCGGCACAAAGCGCGACGAGCGTAGATGAAAAACTGGCGCAACTGGAGGCGCAAATCGAGGCGTTGAAACAACAGCAGGCGGCCAGTCAGCAGGCCGCTCCCGTGGTCGTCCAGTCAGAAGAGCCCGTCAATAAAGACGCACCACCGAAGCTGACGCTTTCGGGCTTTGGAGATATAAAATTTTATGGCGATGTGGAATTTAATATGGATGCTGCCAGCAAAACCGGCAGTCTGACTTCTGTTAAGCAAAGTGCTAATAGCGACTGGGCGCCGGGAGATAAAGAACGGTGGGATATTAATGGTCGTATTTTGCTGGGGTTTGATGGTTACCGAAAAATGGATAATGGGCATTTTGCCGGATTTTCTGTACAACCACTGGGAGATTTGGCAGGGCAAATGTACCTTGATGATGCGGTATTTTTCTTTGGCGCAGAAAACGACTGGGAAATTAAAGTTGGACGTTTTGAAGCCTACGATATGTTCCCGCTCAACCAGGATACCTTTGTTGAATACTCAGGCAATACAGCGGACGATCTTTATAGCGACGGCTATGGTTACATTTATATGCTGAAAGAGGGGCGTGGCCGTACCGACAGCGGCGGTAACTTCCTGATGAGTAAAACGCTGGATAACTGGTATTTCGAGCTGAATACGCTGTTCAAAGACGGCAGCGATCTGTACGTCGACCAGCGCTACCATGGCGCGGAACTGGAAAATGATAAGAACGTCGCCTATGTCCGGCCAGTTATTTCGTGGCAGGACGGCCCGTTCTCAACGGCCGTCGCCATGGAAACCAATCTGGTCAACAATGCTTATGGCTATCGGGATGACGCGGGTCGTTGGGTCGATCAGTCTGACCGCACCGGTTACGGATTCACGATGACCTGGGATGGTCTGAAAGCCGATCCTGAGGATGGCATAGTCGTGAATCTCAACACAGCGTATCTTGACGCCGCAGACGAAACGGACTTCACCTCCGGCGTCAATGCCCTGTGGCGTAACGCTGAGCTGGGCTATATTTATGCACATAACGAAATCGACGAATTTAACACTTCAACCTTTGACGCAGAGTGTGAGAATGATTGCTGGATCACCGATCCGGGTGAGTATGATATTCACACTGTCCATGCGTCATACCTTATTCCCAACGTAATGAAGATGAAGAACTTTAACATTTACCTGGGCGCCTACGCTTCGTGGGTGAACGCGTCGCCGAAAAAGGGAAGCGATAAGAACGACGATCGTTATGGCGGTCGTGTGCGGTTTAAATATTATTTCTGAAGAGTGTCATGATGCCCCTCTGTTAGCAGGCAGAGGGGCCATTTTGCAGGCCGGGTATGCGCAAGCGTCACCCGGCAATACGATCGGCTACAACCCTTTCTTATCCATCAGCACCGCCAGATCCACCAGACGGTTCGAGAAGCCCCACTCGTTGTCATACCACGACAGGATCTTCACCATATTCCCGCCAATCACCAGCGTTGAAAGCCCGTCGATGATGGATGAGCGCGGGTCGCCCTGATAATCACGGGAGACCAGCGGTTCATCGCTGTAGCCCAGGATGCCTTTCAGCGGCCCGCTGGCGGCAGCCTGACGGAACGCGTCATTCACCTCTTCGGCGGTCACGTTGCGGCTCAGCGTCACCGTCAGATCGACAATCGACACCACCGGAACCGGCACGCGCAGAGAATACCCGGTGAGTTTACCGTCAAGCTCGGGGATCACTTTCCCGAGCGCTTTTGCCGCGCCGCTGGAGTAAGGCACAATGGATAATGCTGCCGCGCGCGCGCCGCGCAGATCTTTTTCCGGCTGGTCATGCAGCGCCTGGCTGTTGGTGTAGGCATGCGTGGTGTTCATCAGCCCGTGCTCAATGCCAAACTGCTGGTGCAGCACCAGCGCCGCTGGCGCCAGACCATTAGTGGTGCAACTCCCGTTGCTGACCACAAAATGCTGGGCCGGATCGTACAGCGTGTGGTTCACGCCCATCACCACCGTCAGATCATCATTTTTAGCCGGGGCGGAAATAATGACGCGTTTTGCGCCGCCGCTCGTGATATGCACCGCCGCTTTTTCACGTTCGGTGAAGAAGCCGGTTGCTTCAATTACCACCTCAACGCCTGCGTCTTTCCACGCAATGTTTGCCGGGTCGCGTTCACTGAATACGGTGATGCGTTGCCCGTCAACCTGTAGTGCGCCGTCCGCCGCTTCCACAGGCACCGGCAGCGTGCCGAGCAGAGAGTCATATTTCAGCAGATGGGCGAGGGTTTTACTGTCCGTCAGATCGTTAATGGCCACAATCTGGAGATCCGGGTTGCCCAGCGCCGCGCGCAGGACATTACGTCCGATACGGCCGAAACCGTTAATACCGACCTTAACCATGATGCACTCCTTATCTGTGTTGTCTGGAGTTACTGTAGGCGTCAGGTCAGATGGCGTAAATGACAAAAAAGGATCATATTACGCCATTCTGCGGCAGTGGAAGCGCTGGCGGTATTCGCCCGGCGTGAGATGAAGCTGCTTTTCAAAAACGCGGCGCAGGTTGATGCTGGTACCAAACCCGCTTTTTTCGGCAATGACCTCAAGCGGATCCTGGGTCTGCTCCAGAAGCTGTCGGGCGGCGGCCAGACGCGCTTCGGTGACATAACGGGCCGGAGGCACGCCCACGTCACGCGTGAACACGCGGGTGAAATTGCGCGGGCTCATGGCGACCCGTTCGGCCAGCCTTTCGACGCACAAATCTGCGGTGAGGTTTTGCAGGATCCAGCTTTGCAGTTCGCTGACTGGTCCGGTCGCGCCGGACTGCTCCAGATTATAGCGGCTGAACTGTAGCTGGCCGCCAGGCCGACGCAGGTACATCACCATATCCTGCGCCACATTGCGGGCGAGGGTGAAGCCGTAATCATCCTCCACCAGCGCCAGCGTCAGGTCAAACCCGGAGCTGACGCCGCCGGACGTCCAGACGGGGCCATCCTGAACATAGAGCGGGCCGCCCTCAACGTTGACCGCAGGATAGCGGGTTTTCAGGGTTTCCAGAAGCCGCCAGTGGGTCGTTGCCCGGCGCCCATCGAGCAATCCGGCCTGTGCCAGCAGCAGGGCCCCGCCGCAGACAGAGGCGACGCGTCGCGCATGCGGCGCGGCCAGGTGCAGCCAGTCCACCACGGCGGTGCTCTCCAGCTCATTGATGCCGCGGCCGGTAATGATGATCGTGTCCAGCGGCTCGCGCGGATCAAGCTCCGGCAGGCGATAGTCCGCCAGCAGGTTCAAGCCGGACTGGCCGTGGATCACCAGATGAGGCTGGGTGGTGGCGATAATGATGCGGTAGCGGGGCTGCGCAAGGCCGTCCGGGTGCAGCCGGTTGGCCTGCATCAGAATGTCGGCGATACCGGCGGCCTCAAACAACATGCCACCATCAGGAACGATAATCAGGATCTTCTTCATGTCCTGAAAAGTACCTTTATCACAAAATAAGTCAAGCGGAAGGCGAACATTGTAGAAGAGACAAATGAGGCGTGCCGCGTGAAAGAGTAGAACGGCAGATGTTGGGAAGAAGTAAAAGAAATATGTAGTAACGGTAAAACTTCTTGCGTGAGGTTCACTGTCAGCGCCGCTGAATCCCCCAGTTTATGGGCTGCAAGGGAGCGCGCTGAACGATGAGAGAGCAAAAAGATGTAGCCGGGCTTAATTGTTTAGGTGCAAAAAATAACCCCAAAGGGGAATTTTGCTCAGGTTATTTCGGATCGCGAAATTAAATTTCTGCCATTTTCTTAGCCGCCATTTGTTTATGCGGGACGCTCGTGCACAATAAAAGTTATCTTCTGAATGCAACAATGAAAATATCCCAGATATATCCCGCAGCGCACAGAAAAAATGAAATTCTACTAATTATGGTAGTGGAGATAATAAGGGGTTACGTTAATGATAGTGGTTCTCTTTTTCCTGTTTAGCCATTAATTTTCATAGAGTTATGCTCGAAATCTGTCTAAGAAAAAGACGATTTTACCTAAGTGCGCATTTTTTATGAGATTAATCCTATAATGCATTGGGCGTATCATTAAACGCCATTAAGCAGGTGGGAAATATTGAATTGATGACAAGCTCATGTAAACTTGTCTACCGTTTGTCAAAATATGTCAGGAGCATGCTGGGCCCATTTCTGTCGGGTTCGTGCGGTAGCTATGCCTTAAAATAGTTACCTGCTGAAAATATTCCGACTATTTTAACAATAGCACCTAAGTCAAATTTTATCCCCTCTCTTCATCCTCTAAATATCGCTACGGAAAAGCATATGAAACTGCGCGTATTGTTATCACTTCTGTTTGTTATGGCGGTGGCGGGCTGTAAGGCGCCGCAGAAACCAGCGATCACCGATGATACGATTGTGACCAGCCAGGTGAATGGCATCACGCTGACGCACCGTCACGCTGTTACCCCTCCGGCGGAGTTCACTCAGGTGAATGAACCGTACCGTGCCATGTACCCGGCATCCCTGATGAGCCGTCCTGACTACGGCGGAAAAGTGATCCGTACGCTTGAGACCGGTAAAACTTACGTCGTGCTGGGGCAGGTTGAACATTTCTGGATGGCGCTGGCCGATGAAGGGAGTGAACAGCTGATTGGTTATGTGCCGATGCGTGCCGTAATCAAGGCTGACCAGTACGAAGCCACCGTGCGTAAACAGGCACTGCGCCCGAAAGCGCGCAAGAAAACCACCTGTGTTGATGTCGATGGCAACAGCAAAGCCTGCAAAGACAGCGCGAACGGTACCTGGATCCTGAACTAAACGGGTTTCACGAGCATATTTTTATGAATAATAAAAATTTTCATCGGATGTGGTTCCCTTTTTTTGCGTTGATTTTCGCGCTGATCGGTGGTTGTACGTCGTCTTCACACAGCGACCCATCCCGCTACAATCTTCAGTTTCAGGCTCATCCTCAAATCAATGATTCTGCGCCGCTTAAGGTCAGAGTGTTGCTGCTGAAATCCGATGCGGATTTCATGTCCAGTGACTTCTACTCCTTACAGAACAACGCGTCAGCCACGCTTGGCGCGAATCTGCTGAACAGCGATGTGTTCTTCCTGATGCCGGGCCAGCTTTCGAAAACCCTGAGCGGACAAAGCTCACCGGAAGCGCGCTATATCGGCGTGATGGCGGAATACCAGGCGCTGGACGGCAAAAAATGGCGCGTCTCACTTCCTTTGCCTGTTCCCGGCGAAAACGCGATTTACCAGTTCTGGAAATGGTCCGCAGATGAACTCCAGGCCAGCGTCTTTCTTGACGTAAATGGTATCCGGGTCATCAGCCAGTAACGCCCTTCATAACAGGAAAGAGATCATCATGACGAAAGCAGAAAAGGTCGTCTGGACCGAGGGCATGTTCCTGCGTCCCCACCATTTTCAGCGGACAGAAAGCTACCTCCTCAACCACGTTCGTGAGTGGGGGGCCTTGCAGCGATCGTATCTCTGGGGCTTTCTCGACCTTGAGCTGGATGAAGCGATGCTACGCCAGGGCTGTATTGCCCTGAGCTACTGTAGCGGTTTGCTGCCTGACGGCACCTTTTTCCAGGTTCGCAGCGACCGCAATGGTCCGGCCCCGCTAAAAATCCCCGATAATCTCACCAATGAAAAGGTGGTGCTTGCGCTGCCGGTTCGTCGCGGTGGCCGTGAAGAGGTGATTTTCAGCGAGGAGCAGTCTTCTCTGGCGCGTTTTATTACCTTTGAACAAGAGGTGGAAGACGACAACGCCATGTCGGTCGGGGAGGCGACGGTCCAGTTTGGCCGCCTGCGTCTGACCCTGATGCTGGAGAAAGATCTGACGGCAGAATGGACCGCCATCGGCGTGGCGTACGTCACCGAAAAGCGCAACGACAACCACGTGCGGCTGGATAACAGCTACATCCCGCCAATGCTGAACGCCAATAACAGCCCGCAGCTGTACGGCATGATCAATGACCTGCACGGCTTGCTGGTGCAGCGTAGCCAGCAGATCGGCGGTCGACTGCGCCAGCCGGGGCGTTTCAATACGTCTGAAATGGTTGAGTTCACGCTTCTCTCGCTGATCAACCGCCACCTTGGCGACGTCTCACATTTAAAAACGCTGCCGCTGCTTCACCCGGAAGCGCTCTGGCGCAGCTGGCTGCCGTTCGCCACGGAGCTCGCCACCTGGACGCCGCAGCGTACCGCAGAGAGCATACTGCCGGTATACGACCATGACGATCTCGCCGTTTGCTTCAGCAAACTGATGCTGATGCTGCGTCAGGGGCTGTCGCTGGTCATGGAAGATCATGCCATCCAGCTGCCGTTGCACGAACGCTCCCACGGGCTGAATATCGCCACCGTGCCGGAGACCAGCATGGTCCGCGAATTTGGCTTCGTGCTGGCGGTAAAAGCCAATGTCCCCGGCGAACACCTGCAAACCCATTTCCCTGCCCAGATGAAGGTTGCGCCAGTGTCGAAAATTCGCGATCTGGTCCAGCTCCAGCTGCCGGGCATCATGCTTCGGGCAATGCCCGTCGCGCCGCCGCAGATCCCGTGGCATGCAGGCTACAGCTATTTCGAGCTCGAGAGGGGCAGCGAACTGTGGCACGAGATGGACAAGTCCGGGGCATTCGCGCTGCATCTCGCAGGGGAATTCCCGGGTCTCGATATGGAGTTCTGGGCCATCCGTAGCCCGACAGAATAATAAAGCGAGCGCTTAATATGCAGGAACGACAGGATACCGGCAGTGATGCCGTGTTTACCGGAGCCAGTGGGAACAATCAGCTGGTGGCGGCCGCCAATCCGCTGCTCAATGCGATTCCGCAAATCCGTCATTCGGTTTCCCACGACGATCAGGTCGGGCTGCGCCAGCGCCTGATTGACGAAATTCGCCGTTTCGAGGTGCGATGCCAGCAGGCGGGCTTACCGTATGAAGTGATTGTCGGCGCGCGCTACTGCCTCTGCACGGCGCTGGACGAAGCCGCCGCGCTGACCCCCTGGGGAAGCAGCGGCGTCTGGTCAAGCAATGGTCTGCTGGTGACGTTTCATAACGAAACCTGGGGCGGCGAGAAGTTTTTCCAGCTGCTGGCGCGTCTGTCGCAGAATCCGCGCGAACACATTCTGCTGCTGGAGATGATCAACTACTGTCTGCTGCTCGGCTTTGAAGGCCGCTACCGCGTGCTGGACAATGGCCGGACCCAGCTTGAAACCATCAAACAGCGCCTGTGGCAGATGATCCGTGGCGTGCGCGGCAGCTACCCGCCGCCGCTCTCGCCGCATCCGGAAGATCGCCCCGTTCTGCGCAAGCTCTGGCGGCCGATGATCCCTCTCTGGGCGTGCGTGGCGCTGGTCGGCTTTATCGCCTGCCTGTTCTATATCGTGCTGAACTGGCGTCTGGGTGATAACACCAGCCCAGTGCTGGCGAAAATTTACCAGTCTCAACTGCCGGAAACCACGATCCAGCAGCCTGCGCGTCAGCTGCCGGCGGTGCTGAATCTGCGCGGCTTCCTGAAGCCGGAAATTGATGCCGGTCTGGTGGCCGTTAAGGATGAGGCGGATCGCAGCGTGGTGATCCTGAAAGGGGACGGACTCTTTGCCTCGGCCTCAACGGTGGTGCGCGATCGCTATGAGCCGGTCATCGACCGCATCGCCCAGGCGATGAATAACGTCAGCGGCAAAATTCTGGTGGTGGGGTACAGCGACAACGTGCCGATCCGCAGCGCACGCTTCGCCTCTAATTATGAACTCTCGCTTGAGCGCGCCCGTTCGGTGCAAAAACAGCTCCAGGGCAGCCTCTCGCAGCCTGAGCGCGTCAAAGCCGAAGGGCGGGGTGAGATCAACCCGGTAGCGCCTAACACCACGCCTGAAAATCGCGCCCGTAACCGCCGCGTAGAGATTACGCTGCTGGTATCGCCTGACAATACCCAGGCCGAGCTGAACGGATTGCCGCAAGGAAACTAAGGATGCTGACAACTCTACTTTCTATACTGACCAATCGCATTCTGTGGAGCTTCCTGGGCGTAACGGCGCTCGCGGCGGTCATCTGGATGATTGGCCCGCTGTTGTCCATCGTGGATACCCGGCCCCTTGAATCAGAGCAGAACCGCGTCATCAGCATTGCGGTGGTCTACCTGATTTGGGCCCAGAGCCACATTCTGCCGCGGCTGTATAACGCCTGGCTGAACCGTAAGCTGATGGACAAGCTCAACGAAAATACCACCAGCCCGGAGGCGGCCGATCCGCAGAAACGTCTGAACAGCGAGGAGCAGATCCTTGCCGGGCGTTTCGATGAAGCCGCCCAGATGCTGAAAAAAGCCCACTTCAGCAAAGCGGGACATGGCGCGCAGTGGACGCAGCGCTTCAGCACACAGTACCTCTATCAGCTGCCGTGGTACGTCATTATTGGCGCGCCGGGTTCAGGTAAAACCACCGCGCTGGCCAACTCCGGGCTGCAATTCCCGCTGGCGGATCGCTTCGGTAAAACCGCGCTGCGCGGCATTGGCGGCACGCGCAACTGTGACTGGTGGTTTACCAACGAGGCGGTTCTGCTGGATACCGCGGGGCGCTACACCACTCAGGAGAGCGAGCAGGTTCAGGACGCCGGGGAGTGGCTGGAATTTATCAACCTGCTGCGTAAATACCGCCGTCGCCAGCCCATTAACGGCGTGATTATCACCATCAGCATTTCCGACCTGCTTTCGCAGTCCGCTGAGGCCTCGCGCCAGCAGGCGGTCAACCTGCGCCAGCGTCTCTCCGAGCTGCATGAACAGCTGGGTATTCGCTTCCCGGTGTATGTGATGGTGACCAAAGCGGACCTGCTTAAAGGCTTCCGCGCCTGGTTTGCGGATTACGACAAAGCCCAGCGCGACCAGATCTGGGGCTTTACGCTGCCGTGGGAGCAGACCAAACACGCTGATTACGACCTGATGGGCAACTTCCAGCAGGAATTTTCCCTGCTGCAACAGCGTCTGGATGCTGGCCTTCCGGAAACCATGCTCAAAGAGCATGACGCCAAAACCCGTGCGGAAGCCTATCTCTTCCCGCAGGAGTTCGCCGCGCTGCGTCCGCTGCTGGCAGACTACCTGAGCACGGTCTTTGCCCGTTCAAACTTCGAAACCGAATTTTCGCCGCGCGGCATCTACTTTGCCAGTGGCACTCAGGAAGGGATGCCGTTTGACCGCGTGATGGGCGAGCTGAATCGCGCGCTCTCCTTACCTGAAGGGGGGGAAAGCACGCGCTGGGATTCGGTGAGCAAAGAGGCGCCGATCCCAGGCGCGAAGGGCCAAAGCTTCTTCATTAAAAACCTGCTGCAAAACGTGATTTTCCAGGAAGCGGGCATCGCCGGGGAAAACCGCTGGTGGGAACTGCGCAACCGCGCCGTGATGTGGTCCGGCTACGCGGCGCTGCTGGCCCTGCTGGTGATCCTGGGTGGCCTGTGGCTGACCAGCTACGCCAAAAATAAAGCCTATCTGGAAGAAGTGGACGCAAAAGTGCCGATGCTGGAGCAGCAGAGCAAGGCGCTGCAAAACCAGCCCCAGCGCGATCTGTTTGCGCTTCTGCCGCTGCTTAACAGCCTGGTGGATCTGCCGAAAAGCAATGCCTTCGACGTTAACGACCCGCCGGTTTCCCGCCGCATGGGGCTTTATCGCGGGGATGACGTCAGCGATGCCTCGCAGTCTCTGTATCAGAAGGCGCTGGATCAGATGCTGCTGCCCGCCGTGGCGATGCACATTACCACCTGGCTGCGCAACGACAACGGCAGCGACGTGGAGTACAGCTATGAGGCGCTGAAAGCCTATCAGATGCTCTACCAGCCGAAGCACTATGACGGCAAATTCCTGCACTCGTGGGTGATGCTCAACCTGCAACGCAACCTGCCACAGAACGTGACGCAGGCGCAGCTTCAGGAGCTGGAATGGCACCTGACCCAGCTGCTGGAGCCAAAAATTCAGGCTTCACCGTATGCGCAGGATGAGGATCTGGTGGCACGTGAAAGGGCGCTTATCAACCAGCAGCCGCTCTCAACTCGCGTATATGGCCGCCTGAAACGTCTGCTGGAGCATGATGAGAACCTGAAGCCGGTTTCGCTTTCAGATCTCGGCGGCCCGCAGAGCGAGCTGGTGTTTTCCCGTAAAAGCGGCAAGCCGGTGAGTGAAGGCGTACCGGGCCTCTATACGCCGGACGGCTACTGGAAGAGCTTCAACGACCAGATCGACAGCGTGACCACCGCCCTGCACGAGGACGACGCCTGGGTACTGGGAGCGACCACCGCCCAGGAAGATAAACAGCAGATCGACAACGCCGTGCGCCAGCTCTACATGCGCGACTTTATCGTCAACTGGGATCGCTTTCTCGCTGACATTCAGCTCAACAACAGCGCCGATCTTTCCCAGCGTATTAACACCGCGCGCCTGCTTTCAGGCACCAACTCGCCGCTGCGCCGTCTGGTGCTTAACCTGAGCAAGGTGCTGACCCTGTCGCGCACTGCGCCTGCGCCGGAAGATGCGCAGAAAGCGGAAGATCAAAGCAACCGCGCCACCCGCACGCTGGAAGCGCTGTTCAGCAACGGTGACAATGCCCCGACGCAGGGCGCGGTCGTGACGCAGGCGCCTGAGCAACTGGTGACCGACCACTATGCGCCGATGATTGAGCTGGCGCAGCCGCTGGAGAAGGGTGGCAAGACCATCGTCTTCGACGATTTTCTTAAGCAGGTTGACGAGCTTTATCGCTACCTGACCGCCGTTCAGGATGCGGCAAACAGCGGTATGCCCGCGCCGGGCGGCGATGCAATCAGCCGCCTGCAAGCCAGCGCGGGACGTCTGCCGGGCGGGCTGCAAACCATGTTCAGCAATATGGCCGTCGGCGCCAGCAGCGACACCCAGCGTCGCGATCTGGAGAACGTGCGTAAGCGCATTAACGTGGAAGTGGGTGGGTTCTGCCGTCAGGCGATTGCCGGGCGTTATCCACTGGTGCGCAGCGCCAGCACCGAGGTGACGCCGGACGATCTCGCCCGCATGTTCGCGCCGGGCACCGGACTGATGGACACCTTTTTCCGCGACAACCTGACCAACAAGGTGGACACCACCCAGGCGAACTGGCGCTTTATGCCGGGCATCGACGGTAAAACGCTGCCGGGCAGCGAAGGGCTGTTGCGTCCGTTCCAGCAGGCGCAGTCTGTCCGCGATGCCTTCTTCGCCAACGGCGCGACCACGCCATCCTTCAGGGTGACGGTGCGCACCGTGCGGATGGACAACACCATTCTGAACCTGACGCTGGACGTGGACGGCCAGCTGCTGCGCTACAGCCACGGTCCGCAGGCGGTGCAGATCATGAACTGGCCGGGGCCGGGCGGGACGAACCAGGTGCGTATGCAGCTCGGTCTGACCAATGGCAGCACCGCAACGCTGGTAACTAACGGTTCCTGGGCGCTCAACCGCTTTTTCGACAAGGCGCGCACCAGCCCTGGCGCGGGTAGCCTGAGCCGTCAGGCGACCTTCAACGTCGACGGACATCAGGTCACGCTGGAGTTTGCCCCGAACAGCATCCGCAACCCGTTCCAGCTTCCCCGTTTCTCATGCCCATAACCGCAAGGACAGCCGTATGACGAATACCCCTGCGATGAACCGCTACAGCTGGTATGGCAAGTTACCCAGCGCCGGAGATTTTTTGCAGCGTCGCTTTCCTGACACTTTACAGCGCCAGTGGTCACACTGGTTCCAGGTCGGTCTGCTGGCCTGGCAGCAGGAAGAGCAGCGCAGCGGCGAGCGCCAGTTTCATAAAGCGCCAGTCTGGAATTTTGTGGTACCGCCCATGCTGGGCAGCCAGATGATCCAGATGGGCTGCCTGCTGCCGGGCCGCGACAGCGTTGGCCGCCAGTACCCGGTTTGCCTTCAGCTGAGCTTCGCCCCGTCAGAGTGGTCGACCAGCCTGCTCAGCCAGGCCGAAAGCTGGTACCAGCAGATTGGGCGCCTGGGGCTGCACGCGGTGCGCAACAGTTTTTCCGCCTCGCAGCTGGATGAGATGCTGATGACCATCCCGGCGCCGCAGCCCGTCGAGCCGCAAAAGCGTTCCGACATCCTTGATGTGATTGGCTATGACGAGGACGGCCAGAGCACGCTGGGCTGGCCTCAGGCGGCTGAGTGTTTTGATCCGCTGCGCCAGACCAGCTACTGGTGGACCAACCGCTGCGACGGCTACCCGCTGTACACCCACGTGCACAGCGGTAACTTTACCGGGCAGCTTTTCACCCTGCTGTTCGACCCGGCAGGGGGCGCCCGTCCGGGGCGTCACGGTCTTTATCCGCCCATGTTTGAATAAGCAGGGATCTCATGAATATCGAAGAATTTCTCGCGCCAATAAGCCCCGAAAAACCCTGCGGCGAAAACCTGGAGTACGACGCCGACTTCCAGATCATGAATCAGGCCAGTCAGGGCAAAGCGGAACAGCAGTTTGGCGACACCATTATCCCGGCAGAGCCCGCTGACTGGAACACGGTGGAAAAATACGCCACCAGCCTGCTGACCCGCACCAAAGATCTTCGCGTACTGCTGGCGTTAACCCATGCCTGGACGCGCCGCCGCGGGCTTGCGGGCTACGCGGACGGATTATTGCTGGTGCAGGAGGCGATCGCCCGTTACTGGGAGACGCTCTATCCGCTGCTGGAAGAGTATGGCGAAACCGATCCGTTCTATCGCATTAACGCCCTGGCAGGGCTGAGCGATAAATCCGACCTCACCGTCGCCGTGCGGAACGCCTCGCTTCTGCGTTCAAACGGCGATGAAATTTCGCTCCGGGATGCCCAGGCCCTGCTGGACGGCAGCAAGACGGAATGTCCGGACTATCCCGGCGGCCGTCCACGGCTGATTGACGAGCTGGCCCGCGGCGACCAGCCCGGCACCGCCGCGGTTATCGTCATTAACCAACGTCTGCTGGCGATTCGCGAGCTTCTCACCGGGCATCTCGGTGAAAGCGGCGTGCCCGAGATGGAACAGCTGCTGAAAACCGTCGGACTGGTCGCCAGCGCGTGTCAGGTAACCGACATCAGCAAGCTGCTGCCGAACCGCGAGGCGCAGGCAGAACCCCAGGCCGAGCAGCAGTCGGCGGCAATGCAGCCCGTTCAGCCGGTCACCGACTGGCGCAGCGTGCAGATCACCAGCCGCGCCGACGCGCAGCTGATGCTGGAAAAAGCGAAGCAGTATTTTGCGCAGTACGAACCGAGCCACCCCGCACCGCTGATGATTGAACGGGTGCAGCGGCTGTCAGAACTTAACTTTATGGACATTATTCGCGACCTGGCGCCAGACGGCGTTAACCAACTTGAAAACATCTTTGGGCGCCGCGAATAACGCGTCCAGGCATTATGACGACAGGCATGGAGCCTGCCGTTTCACCTTCACCGCGCATCTTTGATGGAGAACATCATGGCAATGAGTAACAGTGGGCAGAAATTCATCGCACGTAACCGTGCCCCCCGCGTGCAGATCGAGTACGACGTAGAGATCTACGGTGCAGAACGTAAGATTCAGCTGCCGTTTGTGATGGGCGTCATGGCCGATCTGGTCGGCAAACCGGTTGAAAATCTGCCGGCCGTCGACGAGCGTAAATTCCTCGAAATCGACATCGACAACTTTGACGAACGCATGAAGGCGCTTAAGCCGCGCGTGGCGTTCCAGGTGGATAACACCCTGACCGGCGAAGGCAAGCTCAACGTGGATCTGACCTTTGACAGCATGGACGACTTCCTGCCGGATGCGGTGGCCCGCAAGGTTGAGCCGCTGAATAAGCTGCTGGAAGCGCGTACCCAGCTCTCCAACCTGCTGACCTATATGGACGGCAAAAACGGTGCGGAAGAGCTGATCGCTAAAATTCTGCAGGATCCGACGCTGCTCAAATCCCTGAGCCAGTTGCCGAAAAATGACGAAAGCGCGAAAGGTAGCGAGGAATAATCGATGAGCAACCAGACTCAACAACACGAGCAGCAGGCGGGTCAGGCGTTCAGCCAGGATGAGTTCAGCGCGCTGCTGAACAAAGAGTTCCGCCCAAAAACCGATCAGGCCCGTTCAGCCGTAGAAAGCGCGGTTAAAACGCTGGCGCAGCAGGCGCTGGAAAACACCGTCACTTTCTCCAACGACACCTACCGCACCATTCAGAACCTGATCGCCGGTATCGACGAGCAGCTGTCGCAGCAGGTAAACCAGATCATTCACCACGAAGAGTTTCAGAAGCTGGAGAGCGCCTGGCGCGGCCTGAGCTACCTGGTGAACAACACTGAAACTGACGAGATGCTGAAGATCCGCTTTATGAGCATCTCCAAGCAGGAGCTGGGCCGCACCCTGAAGCGCTTCAAGGGCGTGGGCTGGGACCAGAGCCCGATCTTCAAGAAAATCTACGAGCAGGAGTACGGTCAGTTCGGCGGCGAGCCGTTTGGCTGCATCGTCGGCGACTACTACTTCGACCACAGCCCGCAGGACGTTGAGCTGCTGGGCGAAATGGCGCGCATCGGCTCTGCGGCGCACTGTCCGTTTATCACCGGTACCGCACCGGGCGTGATGCAGATGGAGTCCTGGCAGGAGCTGGCTAACCCGCGCGACCTGACCAAAATCTTCCAGAACACCGAATACGCCGCCTGGCGTTCGCTGCGTGAATCCGAAGATGCCCGCTATCTGGGCCTGGTGATGCCGCGCTTCCTGTCGCGCCTGCCGTACGGCATTCGCACCAACCCGGTCGACAGCTTTGACTTTGAAGAGCAGACCGACGGCGCGAACCACAACAGCTACTCCTGGGCGAACGCCGCCTATGCGATGGCTGCCAACATCAACCGCTCCTTCAAAGAGTACGGCTGGTGCACCTCGATTCGCGGCGTGGAGTCCGGCGGGGCGGTGGAAAACCTGCCGTGCCACACCTTCCCGAGCGATGACGGCGGCGTGGACATGAAGTGCCCGACCGAGATCGCCATCAGCGATCGTCGTGAAGCCGAGCTGGCGAAAAACGGCTTTATGCCGCTGGTTCACCGCAAAAACTCCGACTTTGCCGCCTTCATCGGCGCGCAGTCGCTGCAGAAGCCGGCCGAGTACCACGACCCGGATGCCACCGCCAACGCGCGTCTGGCCTCTCGTCTGCCGTACCTGTTCGCCTGCTGCCGCTTTGCCCACTACCTGAAGTGCATCGTGCGCGACAAAATCGGCTCCTTCCGCGAGCGCGAAGAGATGGAGCGCTGGCTGAACGACTGGGTCATGAACTACGTCGACGGTGACCCGGCGAACTCCTCTCAGGAGACTAAGTCCCGTAAACCGCTGGCCGCTGCGGAAGTGCAGGTGCAGGAGATTGAAGATAACCCGGGCTACTACGCCGCGAAGTTCTTCCTGCGTCCTCACTACCAGCTGGAAGGTCTGACCGTTTCCCTGCGTCTGGTTTCTAAACTGCCGTCGCTGAAGACGAAAGACGCGTGATGAGTGTAGCCGGCCCATTGGGCCGGCTACTTTTCGGTCAATACGAGATAGCTAATGAATTTGACAGTGAAAGCGTTGATACGAAAATTCATCAGCTATTTAGCCATTTATACGTTGCTAATAATTTCATTCATGCTGTTTGTGACGGTATCCGGCTACTATCTGTTTATCTTTGACTGGTCGGCAGAAGTCCCGCGAATCGCAATGCATGGATTTTTATGCACTGGACTTAATGCATTAGCGATAGGGATATACGTTGTCGCAGAAAAATGGAAAAAGAGAAGTTAGTATTTTACGCGGACTGATGCGCTGTGGGTCCTGTGGCAAAGGATATAAGGTGAAACGTTTCTTTTTTTTCCTCGTGTTTATGACTTTTTATGTGTATTCCGGAAATAACTATCCTGATTTTTATCAGCAGCAAACATACCGGCAGGTTTTAAAAGATTTTGTTCTGGCGCGTTGCCTGGCGCAGGTAGCAGATAAAGGCGGCCAGTTTTCTGCTGATGCTGCCCGCAGTGCGAGTGCATTCATTGAGTGGATTCCTTTTGATGCTGAAAATGGCACTGAGAAAATGGATGCGCTCATTGGAAAATACAAAGATCACATTAACGGCTTTCATGCCGAACGAAAGCCCGATGTAAAAGGCGTTACGTTAAATTGCCTGCGTCTTTATCATAGTGACGAACTTAACAAGCTGGTACCTCAATTAATTATCGGAAATCCAGATCGCACCTGGATTCAGGATAACCCGCAGTAGTAAAGACTTCACATTCTTTCCGTTCATTCAGGGGGAATGTAAGACTGTCAAATGACACGGGTCATTTGATATGAGGCAGAGGTAAAATATGGACGGTTTTATTCAGCCCCATGCTTTCCTGTTTGCCATATAAGTGCTTTTTCGAAAGCAATATTGTTCATCCACGAAGAGTAGATATTATGGCTATTGATATGTTTCTGAAGGTCGAGGGTGTTACGGGCGAATCTAAAGATTCTAACCACACCGGCTGGACTGATATTACCTCCTTCTCCTGGGGCGCTTCCCAGCCAGGTAATATGAGCGTTGGCGGTGGCGGCGGTGCCGGTAAAGTTAACTTTAACGACCTGCACGTTAACGCGCTGATCGACAAATCCACCACCGCTATCCTGAAACACTGCGCCAGCGGTAAACACCTGACCAAAGTTGAGCTGTCCGTCTGTAAAGCCGGCGGCCAGCAGGTGGAATACTCCCGCATCACGCTGGAAGATGTGCTGGTCACCTCTGTTCAGTACACCGGTGCAGACAACGGCGATACCGTTGGTGTGACCTATGCATTCCAGGCTGCGAAAGTGAAACAGCAGTACTGGGAGCAGACCACGTCTGGTGGTAAAGGTGCTGAAAGCAGCGCTGGCTGGAACATCAAAGAAAACAAAGAAGCGTAACTGCGTATGTGACCGGGGAGTTTTCCCCGGTCATTATGATTAATTCATTTGTTCGATATGCGGCTCGCTTTATTCTCAGTGTAAATTCTAGAGGCGAATTATCGCTAGCCAGAATAGAATAGGAGCGTTTTCAAATGTTGATGTTTTTAAGAAAGTGTCAACCTTTGGATACTAATTCAACTCCGTTTTTATTTAAATGTGTATGCTTATTTGTGAGCGTTTTTGTAAAAATCAAAGGGAATGAATATGGCTAGTCAATCATTAGTTAATCCGGGATATTGTATTGTTCAGCAGCCCGGAACCCTGGATTTCCAGGCAAGGCTTTTATTCAACGATCCAAATAGTGATGCTGCACGTTATTTCATGCAGGTTAATAGTGATGCGCAGTGGTCAAAACCTGGGCAGATGTTGATTCTTGATCCGCCGGGAAGTAATAATTCTGTGCAGCTTATGCAATTACAGCTCGCTAAAAAGAAAGTCAACGGTGCTCTGGCCGATCTTAACTCTGGTGAAGCGAATTTCTTTAATCAACATTTTAGTACCATAGCTGCAGTCACTAATTTTATGGATAAGTCCCTTGGTGTCGTTGCTGATGCAGGTGAAAAATATTTTAGTGAAATAGAAAAAAACTTAAATCCATTGAATTGGCTTACCAGAATCAGTACAGAGCACAAGGGACATTGATAAGCCAACAGTTTTTTGTTGAGCGTCAGCGCCTCTTTTCTGAGTTGGATGGTTTATTAAACAAATTGTCCCGACTGACCTTAAAGATGAAACCCTATAACGAATTGAAGCATGCATTAGGCTTGTCAAGCAGATCCATTGTACATGTATGGAGTACAGCCGGGGTCGCCTCTATTCGTGGTTATTCAACTTATATCGATAATGCCTCTAAGGCCGCTCGTTTTCTTAAAGCGGGAGGGTGGCTTGCAATAGGTTTTGCAGGTGCAAATACCACTAATGAAGTTTACAATGCCTGCACCGTAGGACGAGAGCAGAGTTGCTCTAAAGTCGCTGTGAAAAAATACAGCAGCTTTGGTGCAAGCCTGGCAGGGGGTATTTACGGTGGTAAATACGGAGCAATGGCAGGTGCTTGTGTCTGCGTTGCGCTTGGTGTTGCGACGGGGGGCGTAGGACTGCTCGCCTGCTCCATTGTTGGGGCTGCTGCAGGTGGATACGTTGGTGGCGAGATAGCGGGCGGAGCGACTGAGTATATGATGGATAAAATATGGTGAATATAGAGAATTTATCATTATTTCTTATCGTGGTTTTATTGCTGGTTGTTGTAATTATGGATCTGTTCAGTTCTCGTTATTTCAAAAAACACGAGGCTGATTATAATCAGTTACTTTCAGACTATCGGCGCAAGGGATATGATCTGGATCTTGTAACTAACTATGCTACCTTTTTTGGTTCGCTGGCCAATTATCAAAAAATAATCTGGTTTGTCCGCCTTTATAAAGGCGTTGAAATGAAATTCACGCGTGAAAGGCCTGTTCAGGAAGATGCTTATAAATATGTACAGTCGTTACCTGAAGAAAGAATTGGTTGGATGCTAAAATTACATCGCCGTTATAAGTTACAGGCGTTAATATTCACTCTATGGCTCATTGTTGGATTATATTTTATTACCTTCATTAAATAGTTTTTGATATTCAATTTCTCAAACGCCGCCGTTCTCGCACCGAGAGCGGCAGCGTTTGAGCGCTAATCATACCAGCAGGAATACGCCATGCGATTCACGATTATTTCTACGAAACCCGGTCATCAGCCGCCGCAAAGCAGCTGTGATTTTTACGCCCCGGGCGGCACCATTGGGCGCGGTACGGATAACAATCTGGTGTTGCCGGACAATGACCGCACCATCTCTCGTCTGCAGGCGATTGTTCACGTTGACGCCCAGGGCGAATGCCGTGTGACCAACCGCGGCAGCGTCACCCGCGTGGTATTAAATGACATTCCGCTGGAGCGAGGGCGTCAGGTTGAGCTGCAGGATGGCGACATTCTCGGAATTGATGACTACCGTATCGAAGTGTCCGAACTGATCCACGATACGCAGCCCGTGAGCCGTATGGCGGCCAGCATGCATCAGCAGGCGCGTCCGGCAGCCGCACCCGCGCCCGCTGCGCAACCGAAGCCGGCGAGCGCCGCACCGCGCGGGAAGGCCGAGCCAACCGCCGTGCCAACGGAGATCTGGGATAGCCTGATGCAGGAGTTCTCCATCTCCGACAGCATCTCCAGCAACCGTACAAAACCGCAGCCTGCTGCATCGCACGATCCGTTCTCCCAGCCTTCGGCCCCGGAGCGTAACGCTGAAGATCCGCTGGCGATGTTCAACGACAGCGATCCAAAGCTCGAGCGTAAGAACGTTGACCCGGACACGCTGTTCAGCGACGAAGCGTTGTTCAAAAAAGAGAGTATTTTTGACGACGTTACCCCGTCAACGCTGGTGCCGCCGGGCGAGACGACCCCCGCTAAGCAAGAAGACGAGGCGACGGACGAACTCGATCCGCTGGCCCTGTTTGGCGGTAAGGCCAGCGCGCCAGCCGCGCGTAATGACGACCCGCTCGGGCTGATGGGCGGCGCCCCATTAACCCATCCGGATGATATTCTTACCGAAAAGCCTGCGCCAGTGCCGGAACCCGAGCAGGAAGAGGACGTGCTGGCCGATTCTCCGCTGTTCGCCCCTGAGCCGCAGGAAGAACCGCGTGCTGAAGAAGAGCCCGCGCGAACGGATTACGCAGGCTTCACCATGCCTACGCCACAGGCCGTTGCGCGCAGCAGCGCTCAGGCCCCGAAGGGCCGTCTGCGCATCGACCCGGTCAATAACGCCGCCGCCCCAACCGCTACGGCGAACAGCGGTGAGAAGGGCGAAGTGCTGCAGGGCGAGCTGCTGGAGGCGCTGCTGGAAGGCATGGGTCTGAGCGAAATGCAGCCCGTCCCGCAGTTTGACCGGGAAAATATGCGTCAGCTCGGGCAAATCCTCGGTATGTTCTCTCAGGGGACCGTGGCGCTGCTCTCCTCGCGTTCCATTCTCAAGCGTGGCGTGAAGGCCGATATGACCATGGTGCTGGACGATGCCAACAACCCGTTCAAGCTGTTGCCGACCGGCAAAACCGTGCTGATCCAGATGTTCGGCACCCCAATGCCGGGCTTTATGCCGCCGACCAAATCCGTGCGCGACGCGCTTATCGATCTGCAGGCGCACCAGCTGGGCATGATCTCCGGTATCCGCGCCATCATTGCCGCGATGCTGCAGTCCTTTAACCCGGAACAGCTGGAAGAGCAGGCGAAGCAGAACGGGATGACCTCTCGTCTGGCGCTGCCGGGCAGCCGCAAAGCCGCCCTGTGGGACTATTTTGTTCGCAGCTATGGCGAGACGGCGGGCGAGATTGAGGATGACTTCCACACCCTGTTCGGCGAAGCCTTCCTTCATGCGTACGACATGGAGGTGAATCAGTACAAAGACTCACAGAGCGGATCGGAAGACAAATGAATATCGCAACGGCTTCTCTCTCCCGCCAGGGGACGCGCGCCAGCAACCAGGATCAGACGGGAGAAACCATCGGGGAACGTTCAGCCTGCTTTGTCGTCTGTGACGGCATCGCGGGCCTGCCGGGCGGCGAGGTGGCCGCTGAGCTGGCCCGCAACAGCATTATTTCCCGCTTTGACGGCGACAAGCACCTGAATGCGCAGCATATTCGTGACTACGTCCAAACGGCGAACCGCACCATTCTCAGCGAACAACAGGCCGTGCAGGACTATCGCCGGATGGGCACCACGCTGGTCAGCCTGTTTATCGACAGGGATTACCGTCTGGCTTACTGGGCGCACGCCGGAGACAGCCGCCTGTACCTGTTTCGCCGCGGCTGGCTGTGGCATGTCACCACCGATCACAGCCTCGTGCAGCAGATGAAAGATGCCGGGCATCAGACCGACGATCTCAACAGCAACCTGCTGTATCTGGCGCTGGGTATTGAGAATGGCGGACCGGAAGCGAGCTACAGCGATGTCGTGCAGGTTGAGGACGGTGATGCCTTCCTGCTCTGCACCGACGGTTTCTGGCACGGCGTCAGCGAAGAGCAGATGAAGCAGTCGCTGCACATGGTCAATACGCCACAGGAGTGGCTGACCTTAATGAACCAAATCATTCAAAAGAATGCCGAACAGGAGGGCAATGCTCAGGATAACTATACCGCCGTGGCGGTGTGGATGGGCAACCCTCAGGACACCACTTTGCTGCATACGCTCTCTGACGCAGCACAATTTCTTCCCTGCGGAACTGATTAGACACACAAGGATTGATATGAAACTTTGGCTATCGGGTTTGGCTCTTCTGACGGTGGCGACCACCGCACAGGCTGAAAACTTCCGCATCGTGCAGTCTCCTGCGCAGAAGCTGGATATCTGGATCGACAACATTAAAGACAATACGCCGCAAAGCTGGTGTAAGGCGGACGTGGCGCTGCGTATCGTGGCGAACGGCAAGAAAGAGGTTTCGGTGCTGGAAAACTTCGTGCCGCGCCTTGGCTCGCTGCTGGAGCACCAGTGCAGCAAGCTGAATACCCTGAACTGGACGCTTAACGATCCGGAAGGCACGACGCTTGCCCGGGGCACAGCGGCTAAAGCGCAGGACTGGGCGCTGGTGGTGAAGCAGCAGGAAACGGCGGCGGCAACGACCGCCACCTCAGGCGCGCTGCTGCCGCCTGACCAGAATCCGGAGACGCACACCGTGGCGGCAGATCGTACGCCATGGCAGGAGTTCACCCTTCAGGACGGTTGCCATCTGCGCACCTTCTGGGAGGGCGGTTCCTCCGCGCCAGCGCTGTTTATTCCGGATTCCGACACCACCCGCTGCGGCAACGGCAGCTGGCTCAGCGGCCACACCGTGGTGACGCAGAACCGTAACGGGACGCAGAAAGCGATTCCGGTCACCTACATTCACGGCTTCCCGGTGATGGGGCTGAACAACGCGGTCGATCCTGAAAAGGCGCTGATCACCTCCGTCAACAAAGAGCGCATGGTCTTCAGCACCCAGAACAGCGACCAGAGCTGGATGATCCTGCCGTACGACAGCACCCTGAACGGCTGGAAGAGCAACGGCACGGTGGCGGTGGAAATCACCCGTGAGATCGCCAGCGACGACGCCAGACTCCAGGCGCGTATCGCAGAGGTGAAGAAGATCTGGAACGCATGGGTTGCACCGGGCGCGGAGCTGAACGTTGTTCTGATTGACACGCTGCGTCCGCAGCTGCGCGATCCGGCAGTGGGCGCCTGGCGCGCGGCGAATTAAGGAGGGGCTATGAATACGCTTTATCAACGTCTGGCGGGGGAGTCGATTAGCGACGCGCTGCTTCGCCTGGAAGCCGATATCAAAGCCCGTCCGGCGGATGCCGATCTGCGCGCTGCGTTTGTGCAGTTTCTGATCCTCAGCGGCAACTGGGCGCGCGCCCTGACCCAGCTGAAAAGCTGGCTGGCGCTGAAGCCGCAGGCAAAACCGACCGTAACGCTGCTGGAGCAGGCCATTCAGGGTGAACAGCAGCGGGCGCGCGTGTTCGCGGGAGAGGTACGACCGGCAATGCCCGAGGCGCAGTGGCCGTGGCTGACGACGTTAGCCCAGGCGCTGACCGAAAGCGCAGGGCAAGCGCAAACGCTGCGCCTGGCGGCACTCGAACAGGCCCCGGCAAGCCGCGGGCAGGTCACGCTGGAGAATGAAGAGAGCCACACCTTTGAATGGCTGATGGACGGCGATGCCCGTCTGGGGCCGGTGTGTGAAACCCTGGTCAATGGCCGTTATTTCTGGGTGCCGTTCTGCGCCATCGACGCGATCCGTTTTCAGGCTCCGGCCAGCGTGACCGATCTGGTGTGGCGTCATGCGCTGGTCCGCCTCACGGACGGCACCGAGCAGGTGTGTCAGATCCCGGCGCGTTATCCGTTTGCTGACGGGGCGCCAGACAGCGTTAAGCTGGGGCGCACCACCGAATGGCTCCCGCTGGACGATGACGGCGCCCTGTATGAAGGCATGGGACAGAAAGCCTGGCTGAGCGAGCAAAGCGAAAGCCCGCTGCTTACCCTGAGCCTGGTGACATTTACCTCGGATGGTGCGGATGAGTAATCCCGCAGGCGAAGGCGATCTGCTGCGCAGCGGCTGGCAGGCCCGCAGCAGGCAGGAGAAAGTGGGGGCGCGCGACAAAATGCAGCCCTCACTGCTGGATCGCCTGACGGATAACGATCCGGAAAAAAAACGCGAGTCCGCCAACAGCAATCTGATTACCCACGCCGCGCTGCGTCGTAACGTCCTGCGGGATTTACAGTGGTTGTTTAACACCATTAACCACGATGCCTCCAGCGATCTGAGCGGGTTGACGCAGGTGAGCCGTTCCGTCGTGAATTTTGGCGTGGCGCCGCTGGCGGGGAAAAGAATGTCCGATATCGAATGGCACGACATTCAGCGCAAGCTCACCGAAGCGATTATTAACTTTGAACCGCGGATCCTGCCGCAGGGGCTTCAGGTTCGCTGCGTGTCCGATACCTCCTCGTTAGATCTGCACAACGTTCTGTCTATCGAAATCAAAGGTCGCCTGTGGTGCGTGCCGTATCCGCTGGAATTTCTCTTTCGCACCGACGTCGATCTTGAGAACGGCCATTTTGAACTGAAGGATGCGGGGTAATTATGGAAAGCAAACTGCTCGAATATTACAACCGTGAACTGGCCTATCTGCGCGAGATGGGCGCAGAGTTCGCCGAGCGCTACCCGAAAGTGGCGGGGCGGCTCGGCATGCGCGGCATCGAAGTGGCGGACCCGTACATTGAGCGCCTGATGGAAGGTTTCGCCTTCCTGACCTCCCGCGTGCAGATGAAAATGGACGCCGAATTCCCGCGCTTTTCACAGCGTATGCTGGAGATGATTGCGCCAAATTATCTGGCGCCTACGCCGTCGATGGCGATCGCTGAAATTCAGCCCGACAGCAGCCGGGGCGACCTGAGCAAAGGCTTTATTGTGCCGCGCGGCACCATGATGGACAGCCTGGCGCTGAAAAAGACCGGGGTTACGTGCAGCTATACCACGGCGCACGAGGTCAACCTGCTGCCGTTAAAAATTGAGCGGATCGAGCTGGGCGGCGTTCCCGCCGATCTGCCGCTGGCCCAGCTCGGCCTGAGCCAGCGGGGGATCAGCAGCGCCTTGCGGGTCCGCATTGCCTGCGATGGCCCGCAGCATCTCGGGCACCTGGACTTTGACCGCCTGGAGTTCTTCTTAAGCGGCCCGGACATCGAGGCGCTGAAGCTGCTGGAGCTGGTGATGGAGCACCACGCGGGTATTGTCTGCCAGACGGTCAGCAAGCAGCCCCAGCGCCAGCTGCTGTCGTCTGACGCACTGCGTCAGGAAGGCTTTAATGCGGACCAGGCGCTGCTCCCGGACGATCTGCGCAACTTCGACGGCTATCGCCTGTTGCAGGAGTACTTTGCGTTCCCGGCGCGTTTTCGTTTCATCAGCCTGAGCGGGCTGGGCAAGCTGATCCAGCGCTGCGAAGACGAAAAAGCGTTTGATATCTTCATTCTGCTCGACAAGAGCGACGATCAGCTGGAGCGCGTGGTGGATGCCAGCCACCTGGCGCTGCACTGCACGCCGGTGATCAACCTGTTCCCGAAAGTGGCGGCCCGGCAGAAGCTGAGCGAAAGCCAGCATGAATACCACCTGGTGGTGGATAACATCCGCCCGCTGGATTATGAAATTTATGCCGTGAAAAAAATCTATGCCAGCGCGGATGGTCAGCGGGACGACCAGACGTTTCGTCCTTTCTGGAGTACCTGGAGCGGAGACGCGGGCAACTACGGCGCCTATTTTTCCCTGCGCCGTGAGCAGCGCGTTCTCTCCGAACACGCGCTGCGCTATGGCACCCGCACGGGCTATATCGGCTCGGAGGTCTTCGTCTCGCTGGTGGATGCGCAGCACGCGCCGTGGCAGGAGAATTTGCGCTACATTTCCGCCGAGGTGCTGTGCACCAGCCGTGACCTGCCGCTGATGCTCCAGCAGGAGCTTGGGCAGTTTATTATGGCCGACTCCATGCCGGTGAAGGCGTTAACCCTGCGTAAAGGCCCGACGCCGCCGCGTCCGGCGCTGGCCGAAGGGTTCAGCACCTGGCGGCTCATTAGCCAGCTGCAAATGAACTACCTCAGCCTGATGGACAGCGAAAACGAAGAGGGCGCTGCCGCGCTGCGTCAGCTGTTAGGGCTGTACGCCAACCTGGCCGAGACGCCGGTTGCTCGTCAGGTGGATGGCGTTCGTCACTGCGTGCTGGAGCCGGTGCACCGTCGCGTGCCTGAACCCGGCCCGGTGGTGTTCGCCCGCGGGATCGGCATCACCCTGACGGTGGACGAACGCGCCTTTTCCGGCGCCAGCCCATGGCTTTTCGGCAGCGTGCTGGAACGCCTTTTTGCCCGCCTGGTCTCCATCAACAGTTTTACGGAGTTCACGCTCAAGAGCCAGCAGCGTGGTGAAATCGGCTACTGGGCGCCGCGCATGGGTAAAAGGGCGCTGGTATGAGTGAAGTTGCCCCTGCAACGCTGCGCGTGCATCGCCTGACGCCGCTGCCCGATGCGTTCTGGCGCGGGGTGCGCGAGACGCCGTGGCGCTATGATCTGTTCCAGCTGTTAAGACGCATTGATGCCCAGGGCGGTGAACGTTACCCGCTAGGGCGCGCGCCGCTGCCTAAATTTGAGCCGCTGCGTATTGGTCAGCAGCCTTCAATGGGCTTTGCGCCGTCAACGGTTGCTGAGGTACGGCAGCGGGAAGAGAACGGACTGCATGACGTTTCCATACTGAGCTTCGGCCTGTTTGGTCCTAACGGCCCGCTGCCGGTGCACATGACTGAGTATGCCCGCGAGCGTATTCATCATCATCAGGATCACAGCCTCAGCGCGTTTGCCGACCTCTTTCACCACCGCCTGACGCTGCTGTTCTACCGCGCATGGGCGGACGCGCAGCCTGCCGTTTCACAGGATCGCGACGACAACAGGCGCTTCGAAGGGTATCTGGCATCGCTGATTGGCATGGGGCAGCCTGCCCAGATGTCGAAAGGCAGTCTGAGCGCGCACGCCCGCTTTACTCACGCCGGGCACCTGACCCGCCACGGACGGGACCCGGAAGGGCTGGAGAAAATCCTGCGCAACTATTTCAACGTGCCGGTCAGGCTGGTGGCCAACGTCCCGCAGTGGATGCCGCTCTCAATGCGGGAGCAGGCACAGCTGGGTGAGGGGCGTCGCCTGCCGCGCATGGGAGAGTCCGCTTTTCTCGGCATTGCGGTACGCGACGTGCAGCATAAATTCCGGCTCGAGATTGGCCCGTTGAGCGCAGACGACTACAACCGTTTTCTGCCGGGCGAAGGATGGGTGACCGAGCTGCGCGACTGGGTGCGACAGTACGCCGGGGTGGAATTTGAATGGGAAACACGGGTGATCCTGCGCGCCGATGCGGTGCAGGGCGCCACGCTCGGTAGCGCCGGGCGATTAGGGTACAACACCTGGCTCGGCCTTCAGCCTCAGCCTGTTCCGCGTGGCGATCTGGTGTATCGCGCAGAGCGATAATCCTTCCGTATACCGAATCATTGTTAATGGAAACTAACATGTCAGAAATTAGCCGTGCCGTGCTTTTCGGCAAACTGGATACGCTGTTATTTACCTCTCTGGAAAGCGCCACTGCGTTCTGCAAGCTGCGCGGCAACCCGTACGTTGAGCTGGTGCACTGGCTGCATCAGCTGATGCAGCAGCAGGATGGCGATCTGCAGCAGGTCATCCGCCACTTTGCCCTTGATGAACAGCAGCTGACGCGCGATATCGTGGCCGCGCTGGACGTCCTTCCGCGTGGCGCCAGTTCCGTTTCCGATCTTTCTGAACATATCGACAGCGCCGTGGAGCGCGCCTGGGTGTTTGGATCGCTGAAGTTTGGCGTCAGCCGTATTCGCGGCGGCCATTTGCTGATCGGCATGCTTAAAACCTGGAACCTGGCCAACGTGCTGAAAAGCATCTCGTCGCAGTTCACCCGCCTTAACGTCGAGGTGCTGATTGAGCAGTTCGACGCTATCTGCGCCAACAGCAAAGAGACGCAGCAGGCCGCTGCCGCCGCAGACGCACCGGCGGGTACGGTACCGGCGGCGCAGGGGACTCTGGCCCAGTACGGCCAGGACCTGACCGGCCGCGCCCGCGAAGGGAAGATTGACCCGGTTGTCGGGCGCGACGAGGAGATCCGCCAGATGGTGGATATCCTGATGCGTCGCCGTCAGAACAACCCGCTGCTGACCGGAGAAGCCGGGGTCGGGAAAACGGCGGTGGTGGAAGGGCTGGCGCTGCGTATCGCCGACGGCGACGTCCCGGAGCCGCTGCAAAATATTCAGCTGTGGCTGCTGGATATCGGCATGCTGCAGGCTGGCGCCGGCATGAAAGGCGAGTTCGAGGCCCGTCTGCAGGCGCTCATTAATGAAGTCCAGTCCAGCGCCACGCCAATCATTCTATTTATCGATGAGATCCACACCCTGATTGGCGCAGGCGGCCAGCAGGGGACCGGCGATGCGGCGAACCTGCTGAAGCCCGCCCTGGCGCGCGGACAGCTGCGCACCATCGGCGCTACCACCTGGGCGGAATACAAAAAGTACATCGAGAAAGACCCGGCGCTGACCCGTCGTTTCCAGACGGTGCAGGTGCACGAGCCGGACGAAGCGAAAGCCATTCTGATGCTGCGCAGCACCGTGTCGCCGCTGGAGACGCATCACCAGGTCCTGCTGCTCGACGAAGCGGTCAGCGCGGCGGTGAAGCTGTCGCATCGTTACATCCCGGCGCGTCAGCTGCCGGACAAAGCCGTTGCGCTGCTCGACACCGCCTGCGCCCGCGTCGCGGTCAGCCAGAGCGCGCCGCCTGCGCAGCTGGAAGACTGCCTGCGCCATCTTGCCGCGCTGGACGTTGAGATTGAGATTGCTGAGCGCGAGGCGCGCGTGGGAGCCGGAGATGCCGACCGCGTGACGGCATTACGCACAGAACGCGACGCGTATGAAACAAAACGCGAAGCCCTGGCCCTGCGCTGGGAAGAAGAGCGCAGCCTGGTGCAGGAGATTATCCGCCTGCGCGCGGCGCTGTTCGCGGCGGGCGATGAGGATAGCACCGAGCTGCGCGGCCAGCTGGCGGAACGGCAGCAGGCGCTGAACGCCCTGCAGGGCGATGAGCCGCTGCTGTTTGCGGCGGTGGATGAAAACGTCGTTGCCGCGGTGGTCTCCGACTGGACCGGGATCCCGCTGGGCCGGATGGTGAAAAATGAGATCGACGCGGTGCTCAACCTCGCCGACACGCTCAACCAGCGCGTTATCGGCCAGCGTCATGGTCTGGACCTCATTGCCCGCCGCGTGAAAACCTCGCGTGCGAAGCTGGACGATCCCAACAAACCGGTGGGCGTCTTTATGCTGTGCGGCCCGTCCGGGGTCGGTAAAACTGAAACCGCGCTGGCGCTCGCCGAGTCTCTGTACGGCGGCGAGCAGAACGTTATCACCATCAACATGAGCGAGTTCCAGGAAGCGCACACCGTTTCCACCTTAAAAGGTGCGCCTCCGGGGTACGTAGGGTATGGTGAAGGTGGCGTGTTGACCGAGGCCGTCCGCCGCCGTCCGTACAGCGTGGTGCTGCTGGACGAAATTGAAAAAGCGCACCCGGACGTCCACGAGATCTTCTTCCAGGTCTTTGATAAAGGCTGGATGGAAGACGGCGAGGGGCGCCACATCGATTTCCGTAACACCATTATTATCCTGACCTCCAACGTCGGCACCGACCTGATTAGCGCAATGTGCGCCGATCCGGAGCTGATGCCGGAGCCTGATGCGTTAAGCGGCGCCCTGCGCCAGCCGCTGCTGGAGGTCTTCCCACCGGCGCTGCTGGGCCGCCTTCTGGTGGTGCCGTACTACCCGCTCAGCGACGAGATGCTGGGGCAGATTGTTCGCCTGCAGCTCAGGCGCATTCAGCGTCGTCTGGAAGAGAATCACAGCATTATTTCTGAGTTTGACGACAGCGTGGTGGAACAGATTGTTCAGCGCTGTACCGAGGTGGAGTCCGGCGGCCGCATGGTGGATGCTATTCTGACCAACACCCTGCTGCCTCAGATGAGCCAGATCTTACTTACCGCCAGCCGCAGCGACGAGCAGTACCGACGTCTGCACGTCACCTGCGAGCAGGGCGAGTTTCACTGTCAGTTTGCCGCGTAATAATCATCAAGAGAACTGTAAAAGATGACGGATAATGATAACAATCGGACTGTCCCAAACGCGCTCCCGGTCGGGTACCGTTTCAATGAGTTTGAGATAAAAGAGGTGATTGGCGGCGGCGGATTCGGCATCGTCTATCGCGCCTGGGATCACCAGCTCGAACGCACTATCGCTATCAAAGAATTTATGCCTTCCTCCCTCGCCGTGCGCGGCGAGGATATGACGCTGGTGCTGCGCAGCGAGCGCTTCGGCAAAGCGTTTTCTGCCGGTCTGAACAGCTTCATCCAGGAAGCCCGCCTGCTGGCGCGCTTTAACCACCCGAACCTGCTGCACGTACTGCGTTTCTGGGTGCAAAACGACACGGCCTATATGGGGACGCTGTTTTACAGCGGTACCACGCTGTCGCGTCTGCGCGAAGAGAAACCGGAGCTGATTAACGAGGCGTGGATCCGCCGCATGCTGCCAATGCTCTTCGGCGCCATCAAAACGATCCACGACGAGGGTTATCTGCACCGCGACATCTCGCTGGATAACATTCAGATTCAGGATAACGGCCTGCCGGTGCTGCTCGATTTCGGATCGGCGCGCCGCACCATCGGTAATCTCTCGGATGAGACGGAAACCATGCTGCGTCCGGGCTTCGCGCCTATCGAGCAGTATACCGACGACAATGAAAGCGAGCAGGGGCCGTGGACGGATATCTACGCGCTCGGCGCCGTATTGCGCACCCTCATCGTCGGCTCTCCGCCGCCGGTCAGCGTGGTGCGCTCGATTCAGGACACCTGCAAACCGCTGGTGGAGCTGATGCCGCAGGGCTATTCCATCCCGCTGTTACAGGCCATCGACAAGGCGCTGGCGCTGCATATGGAAGATCGTCCGCAATCCATTGAGGAGTTCGCGGCGCTGATCGAGATGCCCGTCGCCGGTATCGACGAGGTGCTGACCGCGAAGAAGACCGGCACGATGCTGGTGCCGGTGGAAGAGGAGACATCTGCTTCCGCGCTGGACTGGCGACGTTACAAGCTTCCGGGGCTGGTGGCCGCGGGCGTGCTGGTTGGGGTGGTTGCCGGTGCGATGCTGTTCGGCGGCGACAGTCAGGAAACGCCAGAGCAGACGGCGCAAACGCCTGCCGTGAGCCCTCCGGCTGAGACCTCCGCCCAGGCGGAAACCAGACCGGCAACGGCAGACGTGAGCGAGCCGGTTGCGCCACCTGCTACGGCGCAGCAGAGTGCGCCGCCTGTCGACGCCAGCCCGGTCGCGCTGGTCTACATCCGCATGCTTGATGGCGAGACGCTGAAGGTGAACGGCGAGTCTAAAGCGCTGCGTCCGGGCAATAACGGTTACGCATCGCTGAAATTGCCTGCGGGCGAGACCCGCATTGAACTGGAAGGCAATGGAAGAACGCGTACCCAGACGCTGGATATTGCGAAGCCGGGCACCTGGCTGGTGAATCCGTAAGCCTGCGGGTAACAGGACGGAGCGAATGTATAACATCAAGTTTGTCTATCTGTTTCACGAGAACGTCTCGCCAGCGCTGTTTGCGAAAATAATCCGCCCGTCCGTTGCCGGACAGTGGATTATGTCGGTTCCCGACCATTCGCTGCGCTCGCTCTTCACGCGCTACGATCTGCTGCGCACGATCACCGGTGCGAATCCTTATCAGTCCGGGCGCGATACCCGCACGCTGATCGCGCAGGATTTAGAGATGGGCAGGGTGGTTGCCATTGACGAAAGTTTTCGTGACTGGTCATCAGTAACGGAAATTTTTTATATCAATACCAAAGGGCAACTCCAGGCTGCCTCGCTGGTCGGCCTGGGCTGGTATCCGGTGAGTACGATTGTCGACCGCTACGAAACCATGGTGAGAACGTACGGATCTCGCCCTGCGCCAACGGTACTGCCAAAACAGGTGGTGAAATCTAAAACGGCACAGGTGCCGGATGAACCTACTCCGGGCAAGGACGGTAAAACCTATGCCGGGCAGCTTCAGAAGATGACCAAAGCAGAGCGCTGGCAGGCGCGTAAAGATCTGATTGCGAAGGGGAGCAATAGCCTTTATCCGGATGCCCAGATCGCCGCTAAGCGTCTGGCGGCGAATAATATCGCGGTGGAAAAAGCGAAGCTTGCGGAAAATATTTATAAGACCGTGAACCCGCTGGAAACCACACCGGGCGTGCCGGAGGGGTGGACGGATATCAGTAATGACGATGCGCTGTTAGGAAAGTTCGGGCTGAACAAATCAATGCTCTTTGACGATGATACGTCCCCCAATTTTCTGGCGCGCGTCTATCAACCGAAGCCGGAAGTGTTTGGTACAGATATGAACCCCACACTGGTATTCAGGGGATCGCGCGAGCCTGGTTTCGCCTCTCTGTCTGATAATGTCTCCTCTTTACTGACCAAAGGGGAGCTGGCGCCGGTGGTAAACGGGGCTGACTGGTCGAATAACTTCTCACAGGGCATGGGTATGGCTTCAGATTATTATAAAAAGGCCGTGAGTATCGGTAAGGAGCTGGCAAGGTCAGGCCAGAATATTGATATTGCCGGTCATTCCCTTGGCGGTGGCCTCGCCTCTGCAACCTCTATGGGCAGCGGGAAAGCGGGGTGGACGTTCAACGCCGCCGGCCTGAATGCCGGAACCGTAGAAAAATACGGCGGTAAGATATTAGGCAGTACGGATAATATCCAGGCGTATCGGGTTGAAGGTGAACTGCTGACGAAGATTCAGGAAGTTAACCCCTGGGAGGATCTGAAAACGATGAAAGGGCATGTCCCTTCGTGGATCCTCAAAGAGGAAATCTCTGCGCTGAGCCCTAATGCTGCCGGAATACCCCACGATCTTCCCGGTGGAACCGGAAGCGCGCTGGACCGCCACGGGATTAATCAGGCGATTGATTGCATAGAGCAACAGAAGGACGAGGATATTTCGATAATCGGGAGTCGATTGTGAAAAAACGGTTGATGGCTTTTGTCGCGTTATGTTTTTTATTCATGATTCAGGGGTGTAAGCAGGATATGGACCTTAATCCACAGGACTACTTCAGCGGTCAGCAGCTTGAACTGGCGAAAGCGATTGAAGAAGGTGATGTCGACGCGGTGAAGACGCTTGCACCAGACAGCGATCTTAATAAACCGGGAAAGCAGGATATGACCCTGCTTTTTTGGGCCATCGGCAACGCGATTAATGATAAAAAAACATCTCCCCATTTAAAGGTGATTACGTTGCTTGTTAAGGCCGGCGCAGATCCGCTCCAGCCTCGACCGCAGGGAAAAAGCAGCCCTGCCGAATTTGCCCTGAAGGGGGACAGCGCAGACTGGATCAACGCTATGCTGGACGGTGGCCTTTCGCCCAATGTGAAAGATAAGGTCTTCCACGAACCCATCATCTTCCAGTCGCTAAAAGCGAAAAATACAGAGACGCTGGAAGCCATGCTCGATAGCGGAGCAGACGTCAATGCAACCAATTCACTGGGTAAAACGTTGGTGTTTGATGCGCTGGATAACCAGGCTTACGATCATGTCTTGTTACTGCTCGATCGTGGAGCGGACCCGTCAGTTAAGGCTAAAAATGGCTGGTCAATGAGCAATGCGCTTGCGGACGCGCTGAGTGGACTTGATAGAGGCAGCGAGCAATACGAGAAGTTAAATGAAATAAAAGAGAAACTTATTCAGAAAGGGGGCGTGTGGCCACCTGCGCCGGTTAAGTGATTGCACAACTGTCATAAAAGCCAGAGATAAGGTTTTTTCCGGAGTTTCCATAAGCCTGCACTCTTTGGATTTATAAATACGAAAGTTCGTACCTCCAGACAAATCAACCCAGCATTGCATCAATCCAAATCCATCTCGTCGAAATTAGCTTTACGTTCATAAACGTTCCCAGCATAAACCATTACGGAATAAAGATTATGCTCAACCGAATTACCGTCCAGCTCCCGGTTGAGGGGCTGCTTTTCTGGAAACTCTCCGGCCGTGAGGCGATGTCCGAGTCGTTCGCGCTGACGCTGACCCTGCTTGGTACGGACGCGCGCATTGACCGCAGCAAGCTGCTGGGCCAGCCGGTCACGGTGACCATCCCCACGCAGAACCTGCTCACCCCCCGCTATATCAACGGCAAGGTGACGCGCGTGGCGGTGAGCGCCGTGGAGCTGACGGGCACCCGCTACGCGGTGTACCAGCTGACGGTGGAGCCGGACCTGTGGCCGATGAAGCGCGACCGTAACCTGCGTATCTTCCAGGGGCAGACGGTGCCGCAGATTGTCAAAACCCTGCTGGGTGAGCATCAGGTCAACGTTGAGGACAAACTCACCGGCAGCTACCGGGTGTGGGACTACTGCGTGCAGTATCAGGAGTCGAGCCTGGACTTCATCAGCCGCCTGATGGAGCTGGAGGGGATTGCGTATCACTTCAGCCATGAGGCGGACAAGCACACCCTGGTGCTCACCGACGCCGCCACCCAGCATCAGCCGTTCAGCGGCTATGAGGTCATTCCTTACCACCAGACGCCGTCGGGCGGCAGTACGGACGAAGAGGGCATCAGCCAGTGGGCGCTGGAGGACAGCGTGACGCCGGGGATATACAGCCTCGACGACTATGACTTCCGCAAGCCGAACGCGTGGCTGTTCCAGGCCCAGCAGAACCCGGCGTCGCCGAAGCCGGGCAGCATCGACGTGTACGACTGGCCGGGGCGCTTTGTGGACAAAGGCCACGGGGAGTTCTATGCCCGTATCCGCCAGGAGCGCTGGCAGGTTGAGCATCAGCAGATTCAGGCCACCGCCACGGCGGCGGGGATTGCGCCGGGCCACACCTTCACCTTAACCAACGCGCCGTTCTTCAGCGACAACGGCGAGTATCTGGTGACGGCGGCGGGTTACCACTTCGAAGAGAACCGCTACGCCAGCGGCGAGGGGGAAACCATTCACCGTACCGATTTCACGGTGATTCCGTCGGCGGTGGTGTACCGTCCGGCGCAGACCACGGCGTGGCCGCGCACCTACGGCCCGCAGACCGCGAAGGTTGTGGGGCCGAACGGCGAGAGTATCTGGACGGACAAATACGGTCGCGTGAAGGTGAAGTTCCACTGGGACCGTCTGGCGAAGGGCGATGACACCAGCTCCTGCTGGGTGCGCGTGTCGAGCGCCTGGGCGGGCCAGGGCTACGGCGGGGTGCAGATCCCGCGCGTCGGCGATGAGGTGGTGGTGGACTTTATCAACGGCGACCCGGACCGTCCGATTATCACTGGTCGTGTCTATAACGAAGCCAGCATGCCGCCGTGGGCGCTGCCGGCTGCCGCGACGCAGATGGGCTTTATGAGCCGGACAAAAGACGGTTCCGTGGACAATGCCAACGCCCTGCGCTTTGAGGACAAGGCGGGTGCAGAGCAGGTGTGGATCCAGGCCGAGCGTAATCTGGACACCAGCGTCAAGAATGATGAAACGCACAGCGTTGGCGGCGCACGCAGCCATTACGTGAAGAAAAATGAGCTGCATCGCGTGGAGGCTAATCAGATCCAGGCCGTGAAAGGCGGAACCGAGATCCTGACGGGTAAAGGCAAGCTGGATGCGGCGGTAGAGCAGTATGTTATTGCTTCCGGGACGAAGCTGCGGCTGGTCTCGGGCGAGAGTGCTATTGAGCTTAACGCTAACGGCAAAATTAACCTGATCGGCAAAGAGTTCAACTTCTTCGTTGAAGGGGACGGCTATATCACCACGGGCGGCAAGCTGCACCTGAATACGTCGGGCACCCAACCGGGCACAACGGCGCCGGGGTCAGGGCATAAAGGGGATATTGATGCGGCGGTGCAGGAGAAATTTACGCCCCCGGAAGAGTAACCGCTTTCTGTCTGCCGCCGGGTTGTCCGTGGCGGCACGTAAAACCCTTTAGCAATTTTAGACGCGAGTTCACCGATGAAATACACCCTCCAGGAAGGTTCCTTTACCCTTTTTCCTGCCGCCTGGCAGGACAACAGCATGAACATTATTCGCGATGACGAAAGCGGGCTGTCCGTGGTGGTCAGCCGCGGCGTTATCCCGGATGGCAGCGACTACGAACAAGAGTTTCACCGCCAGTGGGACGTGCTGCGTCATCAGATGGGTGAGATCGCCCAGAGCGAATTTCAGCACGTAAAAGCCGGGCCTGCCGGCAACATTGATGGGGTAGAAGTTGAGACCACCTTTGACCGTAACGGCCAGCGCCTGTGGCAAAAACAGCTGGCCGTGCAGACGCCAGGCAAACCGGTACTGATGATTTTTACCCTCTCGGCCTTAAAAGCCTTTACGGAAGAGGACGAGGCGCGCTGGAGCGCACTGAAGCAGAGTCTGACGCTAAACGACAACCGGAATGTGTAAGGCATGAGCGATAACAACGCGGCCCGTAAGGGCGACGAGATTATTCACTCCAGCATTTTTGCTGACATCACCAGCATTGTGGCGGAAGGTGCCGCCTATGCGGTGATCGGCGCGGCGGTAGGCGCAGCAGCAACCGTAGCGGCGCCATTGCTGGGAGCAGGGGCGGCCGCAGCGGGCGTGGCGGCAATTGGATCAAGCTGTCTGTTAAGCGGGATTATCGGTGGCGTGCTGGCGAACGTGGCGGGTATCACCGACGATATCAGCAACGCCGCTGAGGGGTTAGGCAATGCGCTTTTCCCGCCGTCGCCTGCGGGTAAAATCACTACCGGTTCCAGTAACGTTCTCACCAACGCAATCCCCGCCGCGCGCGCGGCAGGCACGCTGACGCCCGCCGATACGCCGTCTCCTGAGCCGCAGTCGCCGGGCAGCTTTGCCGATTACGCGGGCATGCTGCTATCCGCAGCCGGTCAGTTTGGTAGCGAAATGTGGCAGCCGAGCGTGGCCTCTGCCGCCGCGGGAACCTCGCCGCTGGAAGAAGACAAGGTGGCGTGCGAAAAGCACTCCGGGCCGCAGTATCTGGCGGAAGGCTCTAAAAGCGTCTTTATCAACGGGCAGCCCGCGGTGCGTGCGAAAGATCGCACCACCTGCGAAGGCACAGTTTCCGACGACGTCTCCCCGAACGTGATCATCGGCGGGGACACGCTCACGGTCCGCGATATCAAAAGCGGTAAAACGCCGGGTCTGGCGCTGGGGATGATTGCGCTCTCCCTGCTGCGCGGGCGTCCGGGCAAGATCCTGAAAAACATGCCCTGCGCGCTGGCGGCAGCCGGCGGCGGGATGCTGGCCGATATGGCGGTGAATGCCGTGTTTGGCTCCTCGCACCCTGTTCACGCCGCCACCGGCGTGAAGGTGCTGAATGACGACGACGAGCTCGACTTCTCGCTGCCGGGGCGCTTTCCGCTTCGCTGGCAGCGCAGCTACAACAGCCTTACCACCCGGGAAGGGCTGTTCGGTCAGGGTTGGGCAACGACCTTTGACAGCTATCTCACGCTGGAGGACAACAACGCCACCTGGTTCGACGAAACCGGGCGCGAGCTGAGCTTCGAGCTGCCCCCTGTCGACCGCGCGTTTTACAGCATCAGCGAAGGCATTATCATCCGCCGCAATGAGAACGGCGACGTGGCGATTGCCGATGATGACGGCTCGGTGTGGCGTCTGTATAAACCGACCCGGGCGAATCCATCTATCCTGCGTCTGGCCTCCCTCAGCGACGAATACGGCAACGCGCTGATGACGGAGTGGGACGAGCACGGCAGGCTGGTTGGTCTTCACGACGAGCCGCGGGCGATAGACGTCACCCTGCGCTATGACGATGAACGTTTCCCGCAGCGGGTTACCGCAGCCAGCCATTTCGACGGCAACCAAACCTGGCAGCTGATGCAGTGGGGCTACGACGCGCGCGGCCAGCTGGCGAGCGCGACGGACGCCTCCGGCGTGGTGACGCGTGAATACCGCTATAACGAGCACGGGCTGATGGTCTGGCACCGGATGTCGGGCGGTCTGGAGAGCGAATACCGCTGGAAAAAATTCGATCACTGGCGCGTGGTGGAAAACCGCACCAGCACCGGCGACGGGTGCCGCTTTAGCTACGATTTAGCCGCCGGGCTGACGACCGTCGAGCACTACGACGGCCAGACGCGCCGCCACTACTGGAACGCGCAAAACCTGATTGTCCGCTACGTGGACGAGCGCGGTGAAAACTGGCGCTACGAGTGGGACGAGAACGAGCTTCTGACGCGTCGCATCGATCCGCTCGGCAATGCCGTTACCTTCGTCTACGACGACATGGGCAACCGGGTTCAGGAGATCGACGTCGACGGCAATACCCGCACTACCACCTGGCTGGAGCACCGCGCGCTTCCTGCGGCCATAATCGAAGCCGACGGCAGCGCCACCCGGTTCTGGTACGACGAACATCACGGGCTTAAGCGCGTGGTGGACCCGATGGGGCAGACCACGCAGCTGCGCCGGGACGCGTTCGGCCAGGTCGTTGAAGAGGTTGATGCCGCCGGAAACAGCCGCTACCAGGAGTACAACGAGGCCGGGCAGATCGTTCGTTCGACGGACTGTTCCGGGTGTATTACCCGCTACCGCTATCACCCGCTGGGCTGGCTGGTGGCCGAGACTGGCGCCGACGGGGAAGAGACGCGATATCGCTACGACGCCGCAGGGCGTCCGGTGCAGCTCGATCGCCCGGAAGGCTGGACGGAATCGCTCAGATGGAACGAACGTGGCCTGCCGGTGAAGCATGCGGGCGCCGACGGTAAAGAGAGCGAGTTCATATACGATGAGGCGGGGCGCTTAACCGCCACCCGTAATCCTCAGGGTGAAGAGGTCCGTCGCCGCTGGGACAGCCGCGGGCGTCTGATTGCCCTGGAAAACGAAAACGGCGAAGCGTATCTGTTCCGCTGGGGCGCGGACTCGCTGCTGCTGGAAGAGGTGGGGCTCGATGGCGTAGTCTCGCAGTATCGCTACGACGCATGCGGGCGCACGATAGCGCGCACGTTTGCCGCCGGTCATCCGGAGGCCATCACCCACGCCTTCGCCTGGAGTGCGAGCGGCCAGCTGGTCGCCCGCACCACGCCGGAGGGGCAGACCCGCTATCACTACACGCCGTCCGGGCTGTTAAGCCGGATTGGGCTGCATCCTGCGCTTGCAGCCGACGCGTGGACCACCGAGGCAGAGCAGGAGCTCGCCTTTGAGTATGACGCACTCGGTCGCGTGACGCGCGAAGCGGGCGAGCTCGGCGAGCTGGCGTGGGAGTATGACGCGCTGGGCAACCGCACCTCCGTCACGCTTCCCGACGGCCGCGAGCTGAAGCAGTTCTACTACGGCAGCGGGCATCTGCTCAGCATTGCTCTTGATAAGCTGTCGGTCTCTGATTTTACCCGCGACGAGCTCCACCGGGAGACCAGCCGCACCCAGGGGCTGCTGACCACCCGCAGCGAATACGATCGTCTTGGCCGACTGCATCGCCGTGATGTCTTTACCGGCAATGCCCAGCGCCCGTCGCCGCGCCGCTGGTCCCGCCGCTGGGATTACGACTATCGCAATAACCTGGTCCGCGAAGAGCGGGACGATAACCCGTTCAGCTGGTACCGCTGGCAGTACGACAGCGCCGGACGTCTGCTGGTTCAGGACGGCACGCTGCCCGGCCAGGAGCAGTGGCGCTGGGATGCAGCCGGTAACCCGCTCGAAGGCTCGGCTGAGAAGGTCACGCACAACCGCCTGACGCAGCTGAATGGCATTCGCTGGCGCTATGACATCCATGGTCGCACCGTGGAGAAGGATAACGGCCAGACCCGCTGGCACTACCGCTACGACGGCGAGCACCGCCTGACGGAGGTCATCAGCCAGCCGCGGGACCGCAACAGGCCGCAGACGCAGGTCAGCTTCCGCTACGATCCGCTCGGGCGACGCATCAGCAAAACGCGACGCCAGATGCTGTTTGGGCAGCCAACCGGTAAGCCAGTCACCACCCGGTTTGTCTGGGAAGGGTTCCGGCTGTTGCAGGAAGTGCACGGGGATGTGCCGCTGACCTACGTCTACAGCGATCAGGACAGCTACGATCCGCTGGCGCGTATTGACGGCGTTGATGCCCCGGAAATCTTCTGGTTCCACTGCCAGCCCAACGGCACGCCGGAGCGGATGACGGATAGCGAAGGGCAGGTGCGCTGGGAAGGGGTGAACAGCGCCTGGGGCAAACTGCTGCGGGAAAGCGAGACGCAGGTATCAGGATATTCCCAGAACCTGCGTATGCAGGGGCAATACCTGGACCGTGAGACAGGGCTGCACTACAATCTGTTCCGGTATTACGACCCGGACTGCGGAAGGTTTACGCAGCATGACCCGATAGGGCTGGCGGGGGGGATAAACCTTTACCAGTATGCGCCGAATGCGCTGGGGTGGGTGGATCCGTGGGGGCTATCTAATAGCGGTATATTAGATAAAGCTATGGCTGGTAAAGTTGGTGATAGACTTTCTGCTCACCATGTTATACCCGTTGAGGTGTGGAAAGAGAACCAATCATTCTTCAATAATATTGGTATCGGAAAAGACATGAACTCTGCATTTAATGGTATTCATGTTCCAGGTAGTGCATCAGCGATGAAACAAGATGCAGGGAAAGGTATGGATGTTTTCCATAGTAGTAATCATCATAACTATAGTGACATTGTCCGTCAGCGCATTGCTCGTGTTGAGCAACGATATAATTCTGGAAGATTGGATGCTAAAGGGGCGAGGATAGCTATAAGGCGGATCCAGATTGATATGAAGAATAAAATTTGGATGGGTCATGTTCCCACAACAAAATGCAGGAGAATGAATTAATGTCCTATTATGTGATCATGAATGACTTTGAATCATCACTCATGCCAAGAAATTTACAGGGCATGGTTGATGAAAGATTACAGATCAATGAAAACTGGGAAATAGAAGGCTCTGCATTTTCCTTCCCTTATCGAATAACAGACGATGCATGCCCAGACCGTATTTATTTGTTGTGCAATAAAAATGTTGGGGCTTTGAAATTTGACTATTATAAAAAAGACTTTGGACACTTGATGGATAAGTCTTTATTTTCAATTTTTGAAAATTATAAGCACAATGTTTTTTTTGGCCGAGATTTAACACCAGTTTCGATTGGGAATGGTCAAGTTCTTCGGGATGATTTTAAATATGTATATTTTCCAGGCGGCGATGTTATAGATGAGGATAAATCTATTCTCGAAGAGGATAAGTTCGGAGATATCATACCTTTTAAAATTGAATTCAATGATGATGCGCTTGAATATGATATACTTTCGTTGAACGACACATTGTTAGGTGGTTTTATCATTGTTAAACAAGAGGTCAAGGAAGTTATAGAAAGTAAAGGCTTCCGGGGGTTGAAACTTGTTCCACTGGAAAATGCTTTAGACGTTTTCTGTGAAGATTATTTCTACGAAATAGACTCAAATCGTAAAAGAAAGGGCAATAAACTACCTTAATATTAAAGGATGTCGTGCCATTATTGATTCTTTGTTTTTCTTTTTTAATGGCGCGAAGAAGTTCTTTGGATTATGGGTACATTTTTCAACTATGGGTCATAGTAATTTTAAGAGTAGCCAATAATGTTAACTCTTAAAGAGGAATAATGCATATAAAAAATACTATCCAAGACTTTGTTAACAAATTCAAAATGAATGATTTAAATATGGGAGAGATAGTCCATACAGACGATGAGAATGAAATTTCTTTTCCTGTAAATTTAAATGGTGAAATTCGATTTTTTATAGCCATTTGATTTTAAATGACCACCCAACATTTGATGGTGCCTTCTTTATACAGATTGTTGAGTCCCAAGAGCTAAAAGAAATGTTATCAGGCTGGAGAGTTCAAAATGATACGGCTTGGCACGATGATTATGTAATCTTTGCTGAAAGAAATGGAGATGTTCTTTTTTGTGATACCCAAAATATTGCATCTCCTGTTTATGGTAGTATTCAAAAAAGAAATTTCATTATTTCCAATTCGTTAGCCGACTTTTTGGATGCTTTTTGTTCTGCCATTGAGATAGAACAAAGTAAATATGATGGTGATGCTACAGATGATGATTTTAATTTCAGAGAGGACTTTCTGGAAGATATCGATTTAATGCTAAATAGCAAGCTTAAGGATGTTGAGGCAGAAGCTTTTAAATATTTCTTCTTTGGTTAGTTAACAATAAAAACTTACTCTTTTAGAGACCTCCATGCTTCTGAAGGCATTTATCGCTTATATCCCTTTTATATAGGCAAGGAGGTCTCTTTTCGAATGATAATGAATAAACATATGAAAAACGTATGCTATAAATTCGATGAAAAAAGTATTACATCTCTTGTAGAAAAAGGAAACGAGTTACACGACAACCAAAAATACTCCGAAGCTTTAGAGCAATACCAAAAAGCATGGCAAGCTCTTCCTGAGCCAAAGTTTAAATCGGAATTTGCCAACTGGATCTCTGCGTGCATGTACAGCGCATATTTTGATCTCGCCGATTACGATGAGGCGAAGAGATGGGGAGAGACGACGTTGCGCACACGTGGATCGGATATAGACACTGCACCATCAATCGACCTCGGCATGGTCTGTTACGAGTTGAATCAATTCGATGAAGCGTATAAATATTTTAACGATGCTTATAACTACGGCAAAGAGCGTGCGTTTCAGGATAGACCTAAAAAATATCTAGAGTTCTATCTGCGCAAAAGGGATAAGTTCGTTACTCTATAAAAAAATCAAACATTACGCGTGGATCCGACTACGCCAGGTAGGTCGTATGAATTACCATCAATATGGGCAGAATGGCTTGAAGAAGTAGCGATTCCAGGCTCCGGGAATGTAAGATAGGTTACTATATGAATATCAATAAAGATGACGAACTCCTTGTGATAGTTAAGTATGAAGGAAGATTTTATTGGTTCGTTGCGTTCAAGGAAATGTGGGTCTTAGACAGAGTAAAATGGGTAGAGGATTTTGTGAAAAGTGGGGTGGAAATAAACCTACAGAATACCCATAAGGAAAGATATGACATACCAGTTGTAAATGAAGAAAACGCGCAGATATTCATTGATGATTTAATTAAAGATGGCTATTCATACGATAAGGATGACATTGCTGAGGAGTTTTATAAAAGGCTTTCGCAAAAAACAATTTGGTGGGATATATATGAACTTATGCCGGATTTATTTATAGACTTTGATAATAAAAGATTATATTCGGAATATGTTGAGACTATGCATTATCAAGAATATGTTCCTGATGGTTGGCAAGGTGAACTTGTTGATTTTTGCAGTAATGGATCGTTACCTCAAGATGAAATTTTCTGGATAAAAAATGAAACTGATCATAGAAGCGTTTTGATCGCTAAAGGATAAAATATATTTTCGGCAAACCATTTTTAGACAATGCAATGGTCGATTCAATACGCCAATTTGTGTTTGTGTTAAGCGAGACAAAGCCGTTACCAACCGTTTTGACCATCTTCAACGCTCAGGGTGAAAAACTATTTTGGTCTGCATCTCCTGAAGGTGCTATTTTCTATTACTTAACATTAAACCAGTCAAAGGAAGTGGTTGATGTATGTAATTTTACAGTAATACTAAATGGCTGGCATAATTGGTTTTATTCTTGGGATATGAAGCGTAACGCGTTGTCTAGATCAGGACCTTCGTACTAAATTCACATTTAACATTAAAATTACAGCGACAAGAGTGCCTGAAACTGGCGTACGCAAAGAGGGTATACCTGCTAAAGGTGAGAGACTTGCCTGACCAGCAGAGCGTTTACACCAGCACCCTTTTCAGACGTTAAAATTTGCGACTGCCGACATCATTCTCTTTACCATGTAAAAAAATCCACGCCCAAGCGGGGTTTTTTCCCATTAAAAACAACTCAAAGGTCAAACAAGAAGTTCATCACGTCGCCATCTTTAACGATGTAATCTTTCCCTTCCGCACGCATCTTGCCTGCTTCTTTCGCGCCTTGCTCACCCTTGTAGGTTATGAAGTCTTCAAACGCGATAGTCTGTGCACGAATAAAGCCTTTCTCGAAGTCGGTGTGGATTTTACCGGCCGCCTGAGGCGCAGTCGCACCCACAGGGATGGTCCACGCACTTCTTTTACGCCCGCGGTGAAGTAGGTTTGCAGGCTGAGCATCTCATGGCCCGCGCGGATCACGCGGTTCAGACCCTGCTCGGCCATGAAATCTTCACGATCGGCGTCGTTCATTTCAGCGATATCGGATTCAACCGCGTTCCAAAACGCTACCACTACAGAACCTTTATCGCTTGAAGAGTCTGCTGAGAAGGTCACGCACAACCGCCTGACGCAGCTGAATGGCATTCGCTGGCGCTATGACATCCATGGTCGCACCGTGGAGAAGGATAACGGCCAGACCCGCTGGCACTACCGCTACGACGGCGAGCACCGCCTGACGGAGGTCATCAGCCAGCCGCGGGACCGCAACAGGCCGCAGACGCAGGTCAGCTTCCGCTATGACCCGCTCGGGCGACGCATCAGCAAAACGCGCCGCCAGATGCTGGGCGGCCAGCCAACCGGCAAGCCGGTCACCACCCGGTTTGTCTGGGAAGGGTTCCGGCTGTTGCAGGAGGTGCACTGGGATGTGCCGCTCACCTACGTCTACAGCGATCAGGACAGCTACGATTCGCTGGCACGTATTGACGGCGTTGATGCCCCGGAAATCTTCTGGTTCCACTGCCAGCCCAACGGCACGCCGGAGCGGATGACGGATAGCGAAGGGCAGGTGCGCTGGGAAGGGGTGAACAGCGCCTGGGGCAAACTGCTGCGGGAAAGCGAGACGCAGGTATCAGGATATTCCCAGAACCTGCGTATGCAGGGGCAATACCTGGACCGTGAGACAGGGCTGCACTACAATCTGTTCCGGTATTACGACCCGGACTGCGGAAGGTTTACGCAGCAGGACCCGATAGGGCTGGCGGGAGGGATTAACCTTTACCAGTATGCGCCGAATGCGCTGGGTTGGGTGGATCCATTAGGTTTACGATGTGGGCGAACTAATACTTGGAATGATTTTCAGCGGCAGCATAAAGGTCGTTTCAAATCATCAACTGAAGCGGCTTCTGCTTATAACAAATTAGTGAATGAACAATCGCCTTGGCCATTAAATGAGCCTCCTTTAGATGCAACATTAGTCCCAGGGACTCGAGTAAAAATGGCCGTATCTCCAGGCCAGCCAGCGACGAGACCTGGAGGGTTTGCTACATTTGACGATATTCCTAATGCTTCATATGTTAGAAATGAGCTCGCTGTGAAGATGGAATGGAAACCGGATATTGATAGAGTAATAACTTATGAAGTTAAGAAACCATTACCAGTTAAAATTGGTGCAGTTGGACCTCAAGTTGATAAAGGTGCGAATGTATATCTGCCTGGCGGCGGTTCACAAGTCGAAATGGCTGTGCCACCTGCAGAACGCATGAATTATTTGGAAGTTATTGACGAGTCGTTGCTCAAGCCCTAAGTTATAAAATGAGATTAAAATGATTAATAATTTTACCTGTGATAAAGAAAAGAATGAATTGCATTGGATATATAATACACACCAAGTAGCTATCGTTATAGATGATTTAGATCTGGCAATGATAGATGAAAAGAGAAAATTAATTTTTGTATTGAGTAAACCATTACCCTTACCCGTGTTATTAACTGTTTTAAATATTGATGGGACTTTGCTTTCAACATTTGCGCCTCCAGAAGGTGCGTCTTTTTCTTATTTGACATTAAACGATAAAAAAGAGGTTTTGATTGTCTGCTCCTTTTCGGAAAAAATAAATGGTTGGTATGATTGGCATTATTCTTTAGACTTGGATAAAAAAGTGATAACAAGAATGGCGCCATCTTATTAGAATCTGATAAAGCCATTTTAAAGTAAAGTTTTTGTGGATTAATACAATCATAACACTAAACACGAGGCTCATCATATTCTTAGCCATAGCTATCCAGATAATAAACTTTGCTGGCCCGTATTGTCAGCCTTGAAGCGACGGAGAACTTCTGATTCCACGGTTTGCCCAGCGGTACGCTGGAGCTGATAACTTATGTAGAAAGGCAGTAACTCTGGTGCGGCTTCAAGTATTATATTGGTAATGTTTTATCAGAATTGCCAGATGTTACAAGAATAAAAGTCAAGGTAAAATAATGAATAATAAAAACATACAAACAGTTGATCTACTTATCACACATAGTCAAATATTGCTACGATCACGAGACTATGATGAAAAACTGAGCCAGTGGGGCAAAGGTAATGTATCTCAAGGCGCTGTGATTCATAAAGATTATGTTATTTTTGATCCTTTACCTGAGGACGCATTTGGAGCAAACGTAAATATTAAAATAGAAAATACTTTTAATTTAGATGAAAATGCTCAACGCTGCATTGTAGTGCCATTTTTTATTACAGATAAAAATAAGCTTCAGGTGGCTTCTGCGACAGAGAAATTTGACATAAACATAAATGTAACCAACAAAACGTATTCGCTCTATTATGAGATTTGTGAAGGGGATGAAATTTATTACAATTTCACTCTTGTGCCGGAAAAAGACACTGTCACAGCTAAGTTTTTATTAGACGACCCTTGGGGCGGAAAAAAAGATAATCCACTCAAAGAAGGTGTTTTTTAACGTTAATAATAACTAAATAAGAACGAAAAAAAAATCCACGCCAAAGCGTGGATTTTTTTCATTCAAAACAAATCAAACATTAAACAAGAAGTTCATCACGTCGCCATCTTTAACGATGTAATCTTTCCCTTCCGCA